>JAEEGK010017178.1_pt1 | contig 15810 bp, 20 predicted proteins | sample 8958771 | NCBI WGS metagenome assembly JAEEGK01 (sample SAMN16246547, study PRJNA631951) | gut metagenome | biome: gut microbiome; feature: rumen; material: SC-attached | host: Bos | place: Iran: Karaj | collected 2018-10
TGTGAAGGTCATAGGCCGTATTTCTTGAGTTTGGCATAAAGCGTCGGCCGGCTTACGCCCAGCATCTTCGCTGCAGCAGAGATATTGCCGTTCGTCCGGTCCATCGCCTGGCGGACCAGCCTTTCTTCCTCGGCCTCGCTCACAGTCTTGATGGTAGTTCCGACCGGTTTGGCCGCCTGCTCCAACTGGATGTCTTTCGCCGTCAGTTCATTGCCATCAGAAAGGATCACCGCTTTCTCGATGCAGTTCTGCAACTCGCGGATATTGCCGCTCCAGCGGCCCTCCGTCAGCATCGCAGCTGCATCCGGAGCAATCCCCGTCAAAGGCCGATGATATTTCTTGGCAAACCTTTCCAGGAACATCTGCGCCAGCGGTACGATATCTTCCTTCCGCTCCCTGAGCGGAGGCAGATTGATATGAACAGTGTTGATCCGGTAGTACAAATCCTCCCGGAACCGTCCCTCACGGACCAACTGCTCCAAATCCATATTTGTGGCGCAGATCAAACGGATATTGATGGGCTTGGCCTCATTGCCGCCCACCCGTACAATGCTCCGGTTCTGAATGGCTCGCAGCAGTTTTGCCTGCAGGTGCAGGGGAATATTGCCGATTTCGTCCAGGAACAGCGTCCCTCCATCGGCCTGCTCGAATTTGCCGATGTGGTCGGTGTGCGCATCCGTAAAAGCACCTTTCACATGGCCGAAGAGTTCGCTTTCGAAGAGTGTCTCCGTGATGGCTCCGGCATCCACCGCCACCATCGGCTTCTCACTCCGTAGACTGTGTGCGTGAATCTCCCGTGCCAGCACATCCTTGCCGGTACCGTTCTCCCCTGTTATCAGAACCGTGGCGTCCGTGGGTGCAATCTTGTCCAGCGTCTTCCGGATGGCCGCCATTGGCTTGGAGGAGCCCCAGAACATAGATTCTTCGCTTCGCTCAGAATGACAGGATGGGCCGTATTCTGCCGTTCTGAAGCCTTTGGCCGAAGAATCTCTGCCCATCGCCTTGAGAGCCTTGTCCCTGGCTGCCTTGAGCACCTCAATCAGTTTATCATTGTCCCAAGGCTTCACGATAAAGTCGAAGGCTCCCCTCTTCATCCCTTCCACTGCCAAGGCGATGTCGGCGTATGCTGTAAACAATACCACTTCAACCTCCGGCACCATCTTTTTGATTTCACCGGCCCAGTACAGCCCTTCATTCCCTGTGTTGATGCTTGTATAGAAGTTCATGTCCAAAAGCACCACGTCTGGCCGGAACTGCTCCAGCGTAGAAACGAGCGTGGACGGCGAAGGTATCGTCTTCACCTCTGCAAAGTGAAGTGGTAATAAAATCTCCAGTGCCCGGCGAATGCCCAGGTTGTCATCTACGACCAGTATTTTTCCAATCTTGGAAGCCATTCTCAAATCAGTCTTTTACGCACGCACATCAGTCAAAATCCGTTCCAAATAACTCAACACTCATATAATCAGACACTTGCATTTAAACTAACTGGTGTAAAGTCGTAAAGCCTCCTTACAAAACTGTAAAGAGCCTTTACAAAGATACAACATTATTCGGAATCCCTGTTTCCACGCCGTCTGTCGCCCTAAAGAAGATGCAAGGATAATCCTAATTCTTCCCCTCACCGGCCTAAATTATTCCATCTGTTCTGCCGAACTTTGCACTGTGAAAAGCTAGGTATAAGAAATGAGTATTAATTTCTACGGAATCATCATAGGCGCAGCCGTGTTCCTGAGTATCGGCATCTGCCATCCTCTTGTTATCAAGGCAGAATATTATTGGGGCAGGCAGAGCTGGTGGATATGGCTTGTAGCGGGTCTGGCGCTATGCGCAATATCTCTTTTCGTATCCAACGACATACTCTCAATTATCCTCGGGGGCTTTGCCTTTTGCTGCATCTGGGGCATCCACGAAATGTTCCTGCAAGAAAAACGCGTGCTGCGCGGCTGGTTCCCGGAGAATCCCAAACGGCACGACTACTATGCCGCACGGCGCAAAGAAATGAAGGATAAGCTATGAAACGGCTAATTCTGGCGGCAATATGCCTGCTGGTTGCATTCTCTGCTTCTGCTCAGGAGAAACAATCCGTGCGCGGTTTCGACGGCGGCATGATGGTCCATACCGGCTACCTGCAGGGCAATCTGGATGAAATCGGTTACAATGCCAAAGGCATGCCGATGGGAATAGGCGGGGTTATCCGCCTGCATCTTGGAGAGCATTTCCGCGTCGGCAGTGAAGGCTATGTGTCATCATTAGGCCAGCGAGGGAACGGCAGTTACCTCAAATACGGCTGGGGTGGTATCCTGGCCGATTTCTATACAGTTTTGGGCAAATTCCAACCTTACGCTGGTATCACGCTCGGCGGCGGTTCAATGACGACGCTCCTGATGATGGAAGAGCCGGCATCTCCTTGGGCGCCCATCGACGGCACTCGCTTTCACAAGCAGGGATTTATGGCGATAGATCCTTTCATCGGTTGCGACTTTATTGTCTCGGGGCCGATGCACTTGACCCTTAAAATGGATTATCTCTGTGCCCTAAGTGAATCGAAACTGCTGCCTAACGGCCCGCGGATCTACTTCGGGTTCTTGTTCTATCATTGACATAGCCAGCAAATCACTACGGTCCCCGGATGCAGTAACGGCATCGGCAGCGCATAAACGGTGGTAGCGCTTTCCGTCGACAACCGTATCATCGTTCCCGTCCCAATCGGCCGCCGACAGCTTGGAATAGAGTGTTGCGTCAATGATGAGGTCTCCTTCTTCAACAGCATACGGATCCACCGCATCAAAGGCCTCGCCGACCACCTCGTTGGCTAGATAGGACCCGTAGAAGAGACAGGACCACCGTGTCCGGTGCTCCTTGGCACGCTCATCATTCACCATCGGGCTGTGAAGATCGCCGTAAATGTCACCGGTACAGCGCGAAGGCGATGGCACCGGGGCCTTGCTGCACGAAATAGCGGCGGCAGTCAGGAAGACTGCCGCCAAGCATGCACGGGAGAACCTACGTGACAAACCTGTGCTATTTCTTGAACAACTTCTTGATCAGGTTCCAGACCCAGAGAAGGACCACGGCGCCAATGACGGCGCTGATGATCTGGCCATACCACTGGGACCAGAAGGAGCCATTAGCACCGATCAGGCCAAGCAGCCAACCGCCGACGAAGCCGCCCAGAAGGCCGATGATGATGTTCCAGATGAGGCCGCCCTTGTCTTTTACCACAAAGAAACCGGCGAGCCAGCCGGCGACTGCGCCGAACAGCAGTGTGAGGAGGATATTAACAATGTTCATAGGTGGTTTGTTTAATTGTTCAGAACAAATATACAAATAATTCTTTAAGAATCAAAGCTTTACCCACCTAGCCAGCGGACTGGGAAGAAAAACTGTCACCTCAAGTACCCGTGCCTCACTAGATCCTCCCTGCTCTTGACTGGATTTGTGTAGCCGTCCGCAATCACAAAAAGATTGTCGGCCACGGAGGAAATAGCTTCGTAGTTATGGTCGGTGACAATGATGCCGTGATCTTTGCTGCGCTCCCTGATGAGCGCTGTTACCGCATCAATGCTTACGGGATCTATCTGCGCAAACGGTTCATCAAGAATGTAGAACGGAGCGTCGCTCATAAGCACCAGATACAATTCTGCCAACCGCGCTTCTCCGCCGGAGAGTTCGCTGATGGTGGAACCGTAATGATGGGAATACTTGGGAGCGCGATTCACGAAAGTCCAGTAATTCACGCCGTAAAGCTCGAAAGCCCGGTGGAGTTGCATTCCATCCGGAATCAAGCGCCCTTGAGGAAGATATTTGATATACCTGCCAATGACTCTGCGGTCCACGGCCTTTCCGTCGATGCTGACCATCACGTTTTCGACGCTCAAACCGCCCATGAGGGCGCGGAACATACAGGATTTACCTGCGCCGTTACGCCCAAGCAATCCTGTCACCATCCCGGTTTCCGAAGTGATGTAACCACCACTCAAAACCGTTTTATGCCCGAAACGGACCACCACGCTGTCCACTATGAGTTTGTGCTTATCCATTGATCAGAAACATAATCCCCATAAGGATAGCGAGCGCCAGAAAGTCAATCAGAATAACACTTACAAGTAACTTCCTGCGCGACAGGCCCAGGTTGATGTAGAAGAAGATAGCATCCCTGTCACGGAATTGCATCACAAGGTAAACTGTTAAGGCTGTAATAACCGCCTTAATTATGAAGGAATCCACCAAAAAGGCGTATGAAAACCCGCCGGACTGGAATCCTGCGCACACCAAATTAAACACGGCGCCAATAAGAAAAATACCTTTCCCATAGCGCCATATAAGTGATATGCGGTCCCGGAGGGTCATGCTGCCGCAGTAATAAAACCCTATTTCAGTCCGTCAGCCCAGGTCTTGATATCATCTTTCGTAGCACCATTCAGAGTCTTGCCGGCCTTCCAGACAATCTTGGGATACTGTGCCTTGAAGTCCTGATTGGCCTTGTCGATGCTGCTGCCGCCGGAGGTTGCAAAGAAAACCACGGTCTTGCCCTCGAAACCATAGGTCTCGATGAAGGTGTTGATAATCGTGGGAGCAGTATACCACCACACGGGGAAACCGATATAGACGACATCGAAACTGTCGGCATCCTTAAGGTCTTTAACTATGGCAGGGCGGGAATTCTTGTCCGCCATTTCCACGCTGCTGCGGGATTCTTTATTGCGCCAGTCGAGATCGGCGTCGGTGTATTTTACCTCCGGCTTGATTTCGTAGAGGGTGGCTCCCGTCACTTCAGCGAGGTCCTTTGCCACGGCCTCTGTCGTTCCCGTGGCAGAAAAATAGGCTACGAGTGCTTTCATTTCATTGCTCTTTTTGGTTTGTCCACAGGCTGTCAGCATCAGGGCTGCCATAAAGGCTGACAAAAAAACTGTTCTCATGATATTTTTGAATACTTGTTTCATAATCGAATAAAATATTATCTGAAACGACTACCACCTTATTACAGGGATAAAGATACGGAAATATTTCCATTTCCGGCTTGAAGGAAGGATTTAAGTTCTTCAAGAGTCCCATATTGTATCTTTCCTATACGGGTATAGCTCCATGAGTTGCTGCCATAGAATAGCACTATCTGGTCGCTGTTGTATAGGACAACATCGCCGGGCCCGGTCGTAATTTGCGAATCGTTGGAAGGAAGCGTCCTTCCGATTCCGCCGACTTTCTCGAAACCGCCGTAATCGTGCGCCTCATATGTGATGGGAGCTTCCCGCAGGGCGGCCACAAGTGCCTTGGTGGCCACATTATCTTCTATCTTCACCGGAAGAGACTTCCCGGAAACGGTAATCTTGATTTCGCTTGTCATAGTTTCTTCTTTTTTATTTAATCCATTCCACCACTCTTTTACGAGTTCGTCGCTCCTGCTGCGGTTGCTGTTGTTGATCCAGAGTGCTTCACCCATCCATTGGACGTCAGGCACCAAGCGCTTGGCATCGGCGACTACTGAAGATATCCCACTGGAAGCGCTGGAGACAATGAGCCCGACTTTCTTGCCTTTCATCTTCGAGCCCTCATTGAACAGATAACTCTGCATGATGGCAGCCATATTGCTCCACCAGAGCGGCGTCACGATGACAATAGTCTCATAATCAGCAGCATTGCGGCTGACCGGCTTGATGGCCGGATAACTGCTTGCCTCGTTCGGTTTTTCACGTATCGCAGCAATCAGGCGGCTGCCGATCGCATAGTTGTTTGCGTCATATTCCAGCCCCTCTTCGGCAGGCTCAATCTCCTGCACGTCGGCTTCGGCATATCCCGCCAGCTCCGCCGCCAGGGTTTTGCAATTGCCAGTGTAACTGTAGAATAAGACAAGCGTTTTGCCGGAGGGCGTTTCGCTGCCGGGTTCTTCGCTGCCGCCGTTATTATCGCCGGGTTTCTCACTTGGCTCCTCCTGAGGAGACTCCGGAAGCTCCGGGGCCGGCAATTCAGTACAAGAGAGAAGCGCAGTAAGCGTAAGGGCGGAAAGGATTGTACGGAAGTTGACTAACATATTGTGTTTGATTGCATTATTATCATTGCAAAGATAGATGCTTTTTGCTGCCCGACAGATAGATATATCGACTGAATATATACCAATTTTGCAGAAAATCATTATATTTACCAAAAATAAAGACCCGAAATGAGAAAGATTCTCAAGGTTGACAATCCAAACGTCTATGTCCGCTATGTGGGAGCAGAGCAGTTGCATCCTCTCCTCGGCATTGTCCATTACGACGAACTGTCCACGTTCAGGAGCAGCCTGAACAACTACGGTGTCTGGGGACTTTTCATCCAGAGGGAATTCCCGAGGTCGCTCTCGTATGGAATGAAGACCTTGGATGTGAGCGATTCGTCCATCATCGCAGTCGCTCCCGGTCAGTTGGGCGGGAAGGAGGATGACGGGACAATTCTGTCTTTATCAGGCTGGGCCGTTTTGTGGTCACCGGAGCTTCTGCACGGAACGGATCTGGAGAAACGGATGCCCGAGTATCCTTTCTTTTCCTATTATGCAACGGAAGCCATGCAGATGAATCCGGCAGAATGGCTGAGGATCACGCAACTCCTAACCCAGCTCCGGCTGGAAATCATTGAAAACAAAGACAGTGTCGACCTCCGCCGTATCATGGTCTCATACATCCGCGTCATCCTGGACTACTGTAAGCGTATCTACAACCGGCAGCAAGAGAACGAAAACCAGGACACATCGGACCTGTTGAAACGGTTCCAGGGGCTGCTGACTGATTATTACGACAAAGGCCTGCAACACGAAATGGGCCTCCCCACCGTCTCCTGGTTCGCTTCCCGTATGGCCTATTCGCCGCACTATTTCGGAGATCTTGTCCATAAGGCCACCGGAGGGACGGCCATCGGTTATATCCACACATTCATTATCGACAGGGCAAAAAGTCTGCTGATGCACGGTTACAATATCAACGAAACGGCACGTCTGATGGGCTTCGAGTACCCAAATCATTTTACACGTCTCTTCAAGAAAGAAACCGGCATCACCCCTTCGGAGTTCCTGGGATGACGCAAGGATTTGCCAGACAATGAAAACTATTATGAAACTACGTATTCTCCTCCCTTTATTACTCTTGCTGGGCTGCCAACCATCTTCCCGGAAGGATGCCATTTCTCGCCAGCTGCAAGACTATCCCGAATCACGCGTGCAGGACATTTACAAAAACTTCTGTCTTGGACAGCCTGGTCAGCGAGGAGCTGCTGCTGCATGCGTTCATAAGGAGCGCGAACGAGGGGAAAAAGATCACGCCGGAGGAATGGGCGGCCAAGTGGAGGGGCATCGCCGAGATAATCCGCAAAGATTTCGGGACTATACCCGGAGCAGAAGAAGACCTGGAGCGGCTCGATTCTCTAATCGAGGAAGGCCACTACATTGTACACCACAGCCGGGAGTATAATGCGGCGTATCACCCCCATTACCGGATTGTGTCGAAAGACATCTTCGACACTGAGCTGAAGCCCCTGATCGACCGTAATTAACCCAGCACCACGTCAAGCACCATCATAAGGGCAAAACCAAGCGCAAAGCCGATGGTGCCCAAGTTAGAATGCTTGCCCTGGGAATAGTCGGGGACCAATTCTTCAACCACAACATATAGCATTGCTCCTGCTGCAAACGCCAGCATGAACGGCATGATACCGAGTATGGAAGTGGCAAGAATCAGGACAAGTGCGCCGCCTATGGGTTCCACAATGCCGCTTAGCGCACCGATTCCGAAAGACTTCCATCGCGAGTTGCCTTCTGCTCTAATGGGCATCGAAATAATAGCTCCCTCCGGCACGTTCTGAATTGCGATACCAAGCGACAGGGCAAATGCTCCGGCCATGTTGAAGTCGGCCGTGAGAGCGCCGGCTATGGCCACACCCACCGCCATTCCTTCCGGGAAATTGTGGATGGTGACCGCCAGTGCGAGTTTAGCGGTACGGGAAAGACGGCTCTGCGGGCCTTCATTGCTACCGGACGGATGTATGTGAGGCGTTATGTAGTCTATAAGCAACAGAAAGGCAAAACCTGCCAGCAGCCCCACGGTAGGCAGAACGATGGACGAAGTCCCCTGCCCCATATCTATGGCTGGAATAATCAGCGACCACACCGATGCCGCAACCATCACTCCGGAAGCGAATCCCAACAGGATTTTCTGCAGCAACTGCGGCATATCCCGCTTCATAAAAAACACGAAAGCCGAACCGAGGGCTGTCCCCAGGAACGGAATAAGCAAAGCTATGATTACAGGGTTCATTTGATTATCCTTGCATCTTTTTACGGAAGGCGGACGGAGTCATGCCGGTCTCCTTCTTGAAAAGTCTCGAAAAATAAGATTGATCTTCAATACCCACGTTGGCTGCGACATCTATGACAGGGAGCTTTGACTCCGAGAGCATGCGCTTGGCTCTCTGGATGCGCACGATATCAATCCAGGCGCCAACGCTGCGCCCGGTCGATTGCTTTATAAGGCGGCTCAGGTAATTCTCGCTGATACCGATTTCAGCCGCATAAGACGCTATGGTTCCCGGCAGACGTCCAGGGTTGAATACTGATTCCAGAAACTGGCTGACCGCAGCCGGGAATGAAGAAGTCCGGCCCGGCTTGATGCGTGTCAGAAGCAGGTCCAGTCCTTTTTCCACAAACACCCTGTCGCCTTTTTCGAAGGACAGGGCAAGCATATTGAACAGTTCGCTCACGAAGGCCCCCTCATCGAACCAGAAGCCTTGATGGAGCGGTCCGGCCAGGAATCGCAGAGCATTGGCGTCGGGAAGTATCGAAAGAGAGAAACCTCCGGAATACCCCACGACATTCTTGTAGTAGCGTATTACAAACGGGCTCAACTGAGGAATAAGCAAAACCTGCCCGCTCTGGCAAAGGAACGGCGCCCCGTCAGCCTCAACAAGAACTTCGCCGGATGCAACATAAATGAAGCTGATAAGCGGAAGCCGGGCCTCGGGAACTTCCGAGGCCTTGACATAGCCGGACGTATCCATTCTGCGGATGAAGAATGGAACGGAAGAAAAGTCCGCTTCCGGGTCCCAATGGGCTTGCTGATGCATCCGGACGAGGAGTTACCGTTACAACAGTGCCTCGATTTCGGGCTCCAGCAGCTCGGGGGCTACGACGGGCTCGAAGCGGGCGACCACACGGCCCTTCCGGTCAACCAGGAACTTGGTGAAATTCCACTTGATATCGGGATTGGAGGCATAGTCAGGATCGGCCTGCGAAAGCATCGCATCCATAAATTTGCCTGTTTCACTGTCGCCGAATCCGGCAAAGGGTTTTTGGCTATAGAGCCACTTGAACACCTCATTTGCATTCTCGCCGTTGACGTCGGATTTGGCCATCAAGGGGAAAGTTACGCCATGGTTCAGGCGGCAGAACGCCTCAATCTCCTCGTTGGTGCCGGGCTCCTGGTGGCCGAACTGGTCGCAAGGGAAACCAACCACGACAAGGCCCTGGGATGCATACTTGTTGTAAAGCGCCTCAAGACCGTCATACTGAGGAGTAAAGCCACACTTGGAGGCAGTATTGACAATTAAAAGGACTTTGCCCTTGTACTGTGAGAAACTCAACTGCTCGCCGCCATTGGTCTGGGCGGAGAAATCGTAAATAGTGGGTGTATTGCCGGCACATCCGGCTAAAAGGACAGATCCGAGAATGGAAGTCATAAGCTTACTGATTGTCTTCATTTTTATTGCACTTTAATTGATTGATAATGCCGTCCAGCATCCCGAAAAGGCCGGGGACGCTTGAAGGGGTAACGCTGTCACACAGGACGGATTTCCCCACAGTTTCCGGCACATCGGAAAGTTTTTCCTGAAGGCCCCTCCCCTTGCTTGTGAGGTTAACGATAATCTGGCGTGCGTCCTTTGTGCCTTGCGTGCGCGTGATTATACCTTCAGCCTCCATGCGTTTAAGGAGAGGTGTAACAGTATTGGTTTCCAGCAACAGACGCTTGGCTATATCATTAACCGGCTGGGCATCCTTCTCCCACAGTACCAGGAGAACCAGGTACTGCGGGTAAGTAAGGCCGTAAACACTAAGCAGCGGATGATAGGTCTGAGTGATCAGACGGGACGCCGTGTAGAGACGGAAACAGAGTTGATTGTCCAGATTGAACCTTCCGTCCATTAGAGCATCTCCTGAATGTCCTTTTCCATCTTGGCGGGCGTGACTGTAGGGGCGAAACGCTTGATGACAGTGCCGTCGCGGTTGATGAGGAATTTGGTGAAGTTCCACTTGATGGCATTACCGAAAGTACCCTTGGCTACCGACTTCAAATACTTATAAATAGGATGTGCATTGTCGCCGTTTACCTCAATTTTGGCCATAAGCGGGAAGGTTACGCCGTGGTTGATGCGGCAGAATTCGGCAATCTCCTCGTTGCTGCCCGGCTCCTGGTGAGCAAACTGGTCGCAAGGGAAACCGACAATAACCAGACCACGGTCCTTATAACTCTGATAAAGAGCCTCAAGACCGTCATACTGAGGAGTAAAGCCACACTTGGATGCGGTGTTGACAATCATCAGGACTTTGCCTTCGAACTGCGCGAAGTCCACTTCTGCGCCCTTATTGCTCAGGGCCTTGAAATCGTAAATCTTTGCCATATCTTTATAATTTATATCGTTCACGATGCAAATATAGGAATAAATATTTATATCGCAAACGATATTTACAAAAATTTGCAAAAAAAATGTTTACTCACATCTCCCTGTAGTCTGCTTCCCAGTCATAGTCGATCTCTTGTTCGGGGTGTTCATCAAGCCCCGGATCAAACTCCTGATGAGGCGAGAGCAGTTCAGATGCTGTCATTTCCTCTATGATCTCCTGTATATAGGCTGGCAGGCGTGGATACAAGTTATAGCCGATCCGGTGCTCCAGCCAGTTGACGCTATGGCTGTAAGCATAGATACTTTTTCCTTCTTCCGGGCCCTCAGGCGGAATTACAAATGAAATCGTTTTCCATCCAAGGACTGAATGTGTTTTCTTACATAAAGCAACATACCAAGATCCACCTAAAGGGCCATATACGATATCGACCGGCCTCCTCGGTGCTTCCCCGGCCCAAATGCGGCACAGTTCCAGAATGGCTCCGGGACAAGCGGGAAGTGCCGCACTCTTTGGTCCGAAAGCGCACATTGTCCAGCGCGGAAGCGCATTGACGGAATCGGCGCCCTCCCAGCGTCCTTGAATGTACCGGACGATGGCATCGTGTCCCCCGTCCATCCTGGTAGGAAGCCCTAGCGACGGAAGATTCTTACCCTTTGCCCTGGCCCTGATCCTGGCAGGAGAGAGAAGCTCCTGCGCTGAAAGCGAGGAGGAAAGAATGAGCAAAAGTGCAGCAATATGCAGGGCCTTGGACACGATTAATTACGCAGGAAAAAATCTGTCAGCGGTTTATATCCCAATTCTTCCATCAACTTATCCCAATTCTTCGGCAGATCGACCGCAATGGTGGCGTATCCTCCTCCCGGCATGGTCTGCACTTTATTGCGGGCGGCATCGCCTGTAATGATGAAAGCAGTCATGCCGCGCTGCATGGTGGGAACAGTCATTTGCTCGCTTTCGGGAGAGTCATACCACTGGGGTGTGGGAGTCATTTTTCCGCCTTCATCTTTGCGGATGTGCCCCTGATACTGGCGCAGTGTGTGCTCTCCCCCGTCTTTGGCACCGCCCGGGTTGGCGTAGTAGTTGGCGAATGCCCTTTCCTTCACCGGGCGCCGCGACTCGTCGATCAGCACTTTCTCCAAAGCCTCCGGACTCTTGTACTTAGCGGCGAGTATGCCGGCCACGGGTTCGGTCATCAAGACGGTCCGGAATGTAAACTGCCGGCCGCTTCCCAGGGCAAACTGACTGCGCTCGCTGATGTCCCAGGCCAGCAGCTCCATGAGCTTGACGGGATCGGTAGTGGAAGGAGCCATATTATTGCCCCAGAGGAGCGTGGAGCCCAGCGTAATGGTATTATCGTTCAACTCGAAACCTTTCCGGACGTGATACGGCTTCCAGCCCACCCGAAGGCACGCAGCATCGTCTTCTACCATACACCAAGACATTGGATAGCCGAAAGTTCCCATCCTGTCCTGCTTGACGTAATACCCGCAGAGGTTCATCAGTGCAAGGTTCATAAAGCGGCCTATCGCCATGTTGGCAGCCTCGTTGATCTGCCCCTGGCCACTGTCGATACCAAGCTGCCGGGCCACGGGGCCGTTAAGCCAGCTATATGGAATCCAGGCGTGCGTACTCGCAAGCGTACGGCGGAAATTCCCATCCCCGAGACCTTTAGTGAGAGCTATCAATATGGGCATGTATTCCGGCTTGCAGCCGGCCATTACCGCATTGACAGCCACATGCCAGACCGTAGTATTCCGGTGAGCTATGGGAAGAACGGCCACAGTTTCATCCCATTTCATATCGGTATATTTCAAAAACGACTCGACCCGGTCGAATGTAGGCGGGACTATCGGGAGGCCGTCAGACCACTTCATCTCAGTGAAATATGCATTGATCTCATCCACAGTTCCGAAGAAAGCGTCGTCACGGATATCGCCTTTCTTGCCCGAAATGCCCTCGGAACGCTCAGCCTCGCTGATTGGCTCAGTGAGCGCCTGGACGATCTGCGGCCAAAGTATTTCCCGGGTATTCTTGATCAGTTCCTCGGCAGTATGGGTTGCGAATGCCCCCGGATACTGCGCCACCCTCATCACTGGAACGCCATTATTGAGCGCTGTATATTTGGCCTGGTCCACAAAACCGGGGCCTGCAATAATCACGGAAGGTATGCCCACATATTCTGCGGCTATGCAGGAACCAGTCTCCTTGGGAGTACAAAGTCCGCAGCCGCCGTTGCCCGAGATAACGGCATCTACGCCCATATCCTTGAGCTTTGCCTGGAATTCGTCTTTAGCCCTGCGGACCACTCCGGGAGCCGGATACGGCCCAGCTATGCCTATTTCATCCAAAAGCAGCACTTTGGCCGAAGGATAACTCTCAAGAATCAGCCGCTTGATCTCGGGATGCGTTACGGCCGTCATAAAGCTGACTCCTACCACGGCGATAGTCTTCCCATCCAGCGTCTCCAGCCTGGGAGCCTGCCGTATCATCTCGACGGAAGAGCGTCCGACGGGACTGACCACAGCATATCCCGGTTCCTCCTTGACGGCAGGAGCGGCGCTTGCCTTTTTAGCTGGAGAAGCCGGTTTAGCATGAGCCGGTTTGGATACAGGTGCGGCAGCAGTTGCCGGAGGAGCATCAGCCAGTTTGCAGGTTTCGTCGCAGACAATGCGCTGCGCGTTCAGTTCGAGACTAAGAAGAATGCAGGCCAAAGAGATGGCGAAAAATTGTTTCATGCTAATCGTTAATCTTTAAGTGGATTCCGGACCCTGTAACTGCTTCCGGATTACATATATTAGAAGCAGTCAGGGAGCATAAGTTTAAACGGCCACGCAACTATTTCGGCTTTTTATACGCCGGAGCGAACCGGCGCTCGATTACAGCCCCAACTGGGAAAGAAAGTGACGGAAAATATCCGGACGGCAGACCAGCGGGAACACCAATCCATACACCGCACCCCAGAAATGCGCGGTGTGGCCTATATTATCTGCATTCCTTTTTGCCATGTACCAGCAATAGAGTAAGTATAATGGCGCAAAAATATAGCCCGGAACCGGGATAGGGATCAGATAGATATAGATCCCCATCTTGGGCTCGAAGAGTATGGACGCAAACAGAATGGCCGATACGGCCCCGGACGCGCCTACTGCACTGTAGTTATAGTCATTCCTGTACTTTACAAGGTCCCAGACAGTGGACACAGCTATGGCGCTTACATAGAGAACCACATACAGGATAACGCCGTTGACATCCCCGAATCCGGAACAGAAATAACGCTCCACTACCGTCCCGAAAAAATAGAGCGTAAGCATGTTGAAGATCAAGTGGCCCCAGCCACCGTGGACAAAGCCGTAGCTGAGCATGCGATACCACTGCCCCCGGTGCACTATATCGTATGCATTGAACTTCAGGGCATTTATATTAAGGGTGCGGGTAAAGCACAGGATGCTCACCGCGGCTGTCAATAGTATTATTATCAGAGTTACCATACTGTATGCAAAGATACTCTGCACGCGGCACTTATACAAGGGTGTAAGATTTCCAGTGTTACTTTTTATTATATTTGCACCGGCAATATAGACTTCCCGCGCAATGAATCCGGTAGCTATCCGTCTCCTGAATCAGCAGCTCATCTGCCAGCAGTTCGCTACTCCCGCACAAGTAGTGGACCACATGGGTGCCATCCAGGCACAAGAGTACCGCATGATGCGCTGGGCTGTGGAAATGCGCACCGTCAACCCGTCACGGGAAGCATTCAAGAAAGCATTCGACAGCGGGCAGATAGTCCGCCTTCACCTTATGAGAGGCACCTGGCAGCTGGTTTCTGCAGCCGACTACTATCCCCTGCTGAAGTTCTGCGGCTCCAAAGCTCTTTCGGTCATCAAGGGGTGGATGAGCAGCAATAAAATCTCAATCGCGGAACACGAAGTAGCAAAGATACGCCCCATCCTGGTCCGTGCAGCCGAAAAGTCGGGAAGCGCCACTAAAGAAGACTTCGTGCAGGCTCTGTCCGAAAAAGACATCAGTATGGACGAGCACCGGCTCTCGTACCACATCCGCCTTGCGGAGCTCGACGGAGTCCTCTGCAGCGGAGAACTGCTTCCGATGAAAGCCAGTTATGCTTTAAGCGAAAGTAAGATACCGTTCGATCCCAGGCTAAGCCGCGAGGATGCGCTGCTACTGATTACCAGGAAGTATTTCCGCAGCAGGCAACCCGCTACGCTCGAAGATTTTGTGTGGTGGTCCGGGCTTAATCTGAGCGACTGCCGCAGAGGCATCCAGTTGGCCGGAGATTATCTGCACGCCGAACAATGGGATGGCCGCACTTTTTACATTACTGATGACGTTCGGACCCGCGGCTTCCACAAAGGGAAATACCTGCTGATACCCCCTTACGACGAATACCTGATTGCTTATAAAAGCAGGGATGTGGTACTGCCGGATGACTTTAGCCACAAGGCTCACAACAACATGGGCACATTCAAACCCGTAATAGCCTTGGACGGACAGATTTGCGGCAATTGGAGCCCTTTCAGCAACAACCACCAGGCCAGCTTCTTCGCAGGCGAGCACGATGCTGGTGTTCAGACGGAGTGGGCTAGATATCAGAGGTTCTTAGCCAGGTAGTCCTATCAGCCTGCTATCCAGCGTCCGACCTTAGGTATTCTCTGAATAAGTACGCAGGCAATACCGGTAATGGCAAAGCTCAAAATGGCGGTAGAGAAAACCTGCACCGGAGTGGTCCAGATGCCAAGCACGCCTTCCGTGCCTGTGCCAAGTGAACTGCGAAGCCATCCGGAGATAAGGCCGAGCACAATCATATGGCCAAGATACATTCCGTATCCCGCCTTGGAGAGAGGCTTAATGACAGCCTTATAGAATCCATCCTCGCCGGTTATCTTTCTGAATACCAATATCCAGCTCAAGGTCATCAGAGCCACTCCGGCAGTGTCGTTCAGCCAGGGGCCCTCCCAAAGAGCGGCAAGTCCCACAGGACCTTCAATGGGGAAAACCCCGTCGCAGTCAGCCCACACCCTGCTCAGGAATCCGCCGCAGCAGATACCGAATCCTGCAAGGAAAACCGGTACGGCTATACCAAGGGTACGTCCCCAGCCAAGCTCCCCGACGAAGCGCCTGAAATAAAGCCCGAGAAGCATATAGCCGACGAAACC
>JAEEGK010017179.1_pt1 | contig 15810 bp, 7 predicted proteins | sample 8958771 | NCBI WGS metagenome assembly JAEEGK01 (sample SAMN16246547, study PRJNA631951) | gut metagenome | biome: gut microbiome; feature: rumen; material: SC-attached | host: Bos | place: Iran: Karaj | collected 2018-10
CGGCTTTTTTTGTTTACCTTTGCATCATGAAGCGAATGATTACTATTTTAGGACCGACAGCTTCTGGTAAGACGCCTGTAGCTGCGCACTTGGCTTTGGAAATTGGCGGAGAGGTTATCTCTGCAGATTCGCGTCAGGTGTACCGTCGGATGGATATTGGTACTGGGAAGGATTTAGCAGACTATACGGTTGACGGGCGGCACGTGCCGTATCATTTAATTGATATATGTGAACCGGGTACAAAATATAATCTATTTGAATATCAACGTGACTTCTTTGAGGCATACCAGCAAATTCGGGGTAGGGGGGCAGTTCCTATCCTTTGCGGTGGTACTGGTCTTTATATTGAAGCAGTGCTGAAAGGTTATCATCTTTCGCCAGTGCCTCAGAATCAGGAACTGCGTAGTAGCTTGGAAGGGAAGAGCCTTGGAGAATTGACGCAGATGCTGACAGATGTCAAAATAAAGACAGGTTCGAAAATGCATAATACAACAGATGTAGATTCGTGTCAGCGTGCCATCCGGGCAATAGAGATTGAAACTTACAACTTGGAGCATCCGTTACCACGCCGTGAATTGCCATCCGTGGATAGTGTTATTATTGGCATCGATATTGATCGCGACCTTCGTCGCGAAAAAATAACCCGTCGTCTTAAAGCTCGCCTTGAGGAAGGCATGGTAGATGAAGTAAAGGCTCTTCTTGATGAAGGTATTCCTTCTGAAGATTTGATTTATTATGGGCTGGAGTACAAGTTTGTTACAGAATATCTGACTGGCCAGACCTCTTATGAAGAGATGTTTCAGCGTCTCGAGATTGCCATTCACCAGTTTGCTAAAAGGCAAATGACTTGGTTTCGTGGTATGGAACGTCGTGGCTTTACTATTCACTGGATTCCTGCAATTCTTTCAATGGACGAGAAAATCAAGGCAATTCTATCATTCATATAATGTTTGGCTATAGATTAAGCAAGAAAAACGCCATCCAATTTTGTTAGATGGCTTTTTTTTATTATTTTTGCAGGCAGATTGACGATATGTAGTAAATGAAAGAGATGGAAACAGAAAAATGGGGTGTCCTATATTGCCCGAAGGCAGGTATTACCAATAAGCGCAAACGTTGGGAAAAAATACAGCGGGTGCTTGATGCCCGTAATGTGGATTACGACTTCGTGCAGAGTGAGAATAGTGACAGTGTAGAGAGACTGATAAAAATGATGATCTCTAATGGTTATAAGACCATTATCATCGTGGGGGGCGACTCTGCACTGAACGATGCCGTAAACTGTCTGATGATGGAGGAAAAAGGAGTCCGGGACAGCATCGCTCTTGGTGTGATTCCCAACGGCGTGATGAATGATTTTGCCCGCTTTTGGGACTTCGATGAAAATGATATCGTTCAAACGATAGAATGGCTTCTGAAACGTCGTATTCGTAAGGTCGATCTCGGTTGTATACGCTATACGAATGCACGGGGGGAAAAATGCCATCGCTATTTCCTTAACTGCGTTAATGTCGGAATGACAGCCGACATTATGAATTTGCGCCGCCAGACACGACGCCTCTTCGGCTCGCGTACCTTATCTTTTATATCGTCGCTTTTTGTGATGCTCTTCCATCGGATGGAGTACAAGATGAAGTTGAAAATCAATAGTGATGTTATTGACCGCAAGGTAATGACAATGTGTATTGGTAGTGGACTTGGCTATGGACAGACGCCGAATGCAGTTCCCTACAATGGCATGCTTGATGTTTCTGTAGTGTATCATCCCGAGGTCGTGCAACTCATTGAAGGCATCTGGCTTCTCATAACGGGGCGTTTCCTCAATCATCGTAGTGTTCACCCTTATCGTACTCGAGAGGTCTTGGTAGAGCATGCCAAGCATGCTATGGTTGGTATTGATGGTCGCCTGATGAAAACACCAGTTGGGCCTTATCGGATTAATGTCGAACAGGAAGTGATAAATTTTCTTATTCCAGAATAATATGAAAGGCAAGTCCTCGTGACATGCCTTTTTTGTTTAAATTATTGTTAAATCGGCAGAATTCTTTTGCTAGCTGAACAAAAATGCCTACCTTTGGGGAATTAAAGACTAGTATTACAATAATTAAATACCTTTAGACAGGAACTATGAGCTATTTACGATTAGAAAAAGCCGTGATGACTAACTTGCAGGAAAGTCTTCGTCGTGAATTACTCCGAACCAATCGTTCTGGCGCCTATAGCAGTTCTACATTGGTTGACTGCAATACGCGCAAGTATCATGGTCTGTTGGTTGTTCCCGTGCCAGAGCTTGATGATGAGAACCATGTGCTTCTTTCGTCACTCGACTGTACGGTCATTCAGCATGGAGCCGAATTCAACTTGGGACTGCACAAGTATCAGGGCAACACATTTAGTCCTAACGGACACAAGTACATTAGAGAGTTTGATGCCAGCCTCGTGCCGACGACCACGTATCGCGTGGGTGGCGTAGTGTTGAAGAAGGAAGTTATTTTCCAGGCTTATGAGGATCGCATTCTCATTCGCTATACACTGGTGGATGCTCATTCTGCTACGACGCTGCGTTTCCGTCCGTTCTTGGCATTCCGTTCTGTGCGTCAGTTTACGCATGAAAATGCTACAGCCAGTCGCGAATATGCAGTTGTCGATGGCGGTATCAGGACTTGTATGTATGCTGGTTATCCCGACCTCTATATGCAGTTCTCCAAGAAGAATGAGTTTGTCTTCCAGCCAGACTGGTATCGTGGCATCGAATATCCAAAAGAGCAGGAGCGTGGCTATGCATCCAATGAGGATCTCTATGTGCCTGGTTATTTTGAGATGCCAATCAAGAAGGGTGAGAGTATTATTTTCTCTGGCTCGACCTCGCAGATAAAGACTTCCTCGCTTAAGAAATTGTTTGAGGATGAGGTTGGACTCCGTGCACCGCGTGACAATTTTTATCATTGTCTGGTGACAGCTGCTCACCAATTCCATTTCCGCGACCGTCGCAGTGGCAAGTCGGCACAAATAGATGAGAACGACGATCGTTACTTGCTGGCTGGCTATCCTTGGTTCAAGGCTCGTGCTCGTGATACTTTCATCGCATTGCCGGGACTTACCTTGGCTATTGGTGAGCGCGACTATTTTGAATTGGTGATGAAGACCGCAGAAAAAGGGTTGCGCGAGTTTATGGAAGAGAAACCATTATCGGTGAAGATTTATGAAATAGAGCAACCCGATGTACCTCTTTGGGCAATATGGGCAATACAACAGTATGTAAAAGATGCTGGTATTGATGAAGGCTTCAAGATGTATGGCAAACTTGTTAGCGATATTGTAGACTATATTATAAAAGGTGGTCATCCAAACCTTCGACTCGATGAGAACGGTCTGCTTTATTCTAATGGCCGTGATCGTGCTGTTACATGGATGAACTCCACGGCTAATGGCCGTCCTGTTGTACCGCGTTCAGGTTATATTGTTGAGTTCAATGCTCTGTGGTACAATGCCCTGAAGTTCTGTGCAGCTATGAAAGCGCAGTTGGGTAAGACAAAGGATGCTGAGGCTTTGGAAAAGCGTGCAGAACTCGCTAAACAGTCATTCGTAGAGACTTTTGTCAATGAATATGGGTATCTGCTCGACTATGTAGATGGTAATATGATGGACTGGAGTGTCCGTCCTAACCAGATTTTTGCTGTAGCTCTCGACTACTCGCCGTTGAACCAGCAGCAGATGAAGAGCGTGGTGGATATTTGTACACGCGAACTCCTTACACCGAAGGGACTTCGCTCGCTGTCACCGAAGAGTGGTGGTTACAACCCGATGTACGTTGGTCCGCAGACTCAGCGTGACTATGCCTATCATCAGGGCACGGCTTGGCCTTGGCTGGGTGGATTCTATATGGAAGCCTGCTTGAAACTCTACAAGCGTAGCCGTTTGAGTTTTGTTGAACGTCAACTTGTGGGCTATGAGGATGAGATAGACTATCATGCTATCGGCACCATCAGTGAGTTGTTCGATGGAAACCCACCGTTCCACGGTCGCGGTGCCATGTCATTTGCCATGAATGTGGCAGAGATCCTGCGCACGCTCCAGTTGTTGGATAAGTATTCATATCAAAAATAAGGAGGGACGACTATGAAAGTATTAATGTTTGGATGGGAGTATCCTCCTCATGTATTTGGTGGACTCGCCACTGCTAACTATGGAATTTCTGAGGGCCTGAAGGCTCAGGGCGATATCGAGACGGTACTCTGTCTGCCGCATCCGTTTGGAGATGAGAGTCAGCATGCCTGCCGTATCGTAGCCATGAATGCCGTCCCTATCGCATATCGTGATGTGGATTATGATTATGTGAAGCAGCGTGTCGGTAATATCATGGATCCCGATTACTATTTCAAGCTTCGTGAGCATATCTATGCAGATTTCAATTACATGAACGTGAACGACCTTGGTGCAATGGAGTTTGCTGGTGGCTATCCCGGCAATTTGCACGAGGAGATTAATAACTACTCAATTATTGCTGGTCAGGTGGCCCGTGCTGAGGAGTTTGACATCATTCACGCTCATGACTGGCTGACCTTTCCTGCTGGCATCCATGCGAAGCAGGTCAGCGGAAAACCGCTTTGCATCCATGTGCATGCTACTGACTTTGACCGTTCTCGTGGTAAGGTGAACCCCACAGTCTATTCGATAGAGAAGAATGGTATGGACTGGGCAGACTGCATCATGTGTGTGTCAGAACTGACTCGTCAGACGGTGATAAATCAGTATCATCAGGATCCACGTAAGTGCTTTACTGTGCATAATGCGGTTTATCCACTGCCTCAGGAGTATCAGGATATACCACGTCCGGACCACACTGGCAAGGAGAAGGTTGTTACCTTCCTCGGACGTATTACGATGCAGAAAGGTCCAGAATATTTCGTTGAGGCTGCTAATATGGTACTGCAGCGTACGCGCAACGTCCGTTTCTGTATGGCAGGTTCTGGTGACATGATGGATGCCATGATTTACCTCGCTGCAGAGCGCGGCATCGCAGATCGTTTCCACTTCCCTGGTTTCATGCGGGGTAAGCAGGTTTATGAGTGCCTTAAGGATTCTGATGTTTATGTGATGCCTTCTGTTTCGGAGCCATTCGGAATCTCGCCGTTGGAGGCCATGCAGTGCGGTACGCCGTCGATTATCTCGAAGCAGTCGGGCTGTGCAGAGATTCTTGACAACTGTATCAAAGTTGACTATTGGGATATCCATGCTCTTGCTGATGCCATTTATTCTATCTGCCATAACGAGTCTCTCTTCCAGTATCTTAAGGAAGAAGGTAAGCGTGAGGTGGATCAGATTACTTGGGAGAAGGTCGGAACTTGGATTCGTACACTCTATCGCCGCACACTCGGTTGGGAACAATAATTTATAACTGATAATTGAAAATTGATAATTATGAAAACGATTTGCTTATATTTCGAGATACATCAGATTATTCATCTGAAGCGCTACCGTTTCTTTGATATCGGTACCGATCATTATTACTATGATGACTACGAGAACGAGCGTAGCATCACTGATATTGCTGAGCGTAGCTATATGCCGGCACTGAACACGCTTCATGACATGATTAAGGAGCATGGTAACTATTTCAAGGTTGCTTTCTCTCTGTCAGGAACGGGTATTGAGCAACTTGAGATGCATGCACCTCAGGTTATTGAGAAACTGCAGCAGATGAACGAGACTGGTTGCGTAGAGTTCCTGGCTGAACCTTACAGTCATGGTCTTTCTTCATTGGCTAATGAAGAGACTTTTGCCCTCGATGTTAAGAAACAGTCTGCTAAGATTGAAGAACTCTTTGGCAAGAAACCAACCGTGCTTCGCAACTCTTCGCTCATCTATAGTGATGATATTGGTGCACAGGCCGCAGCCCTTGGTTTTAAGGGTATGCTTACTGAGGGTGCTAAACATGTGCTTGGCTGGAAATCACCTCACTATGTCTATAATTGTAATATTGCACCAAATCTGAAGCTGTTGCTTCGTGATATCGAGCTGTCTGATGATATCTCACTGCGCTTCAACAATTCTGAGTGGGATGGCTATCCTCTCTTTGCTGACGCCTATATCGATCGTATTGCTCGTTTCCCCGAGGAGGAGCAGATCATCAATATCTTCATGGAGCTTTCTGCTTTGGGTATCGCTCAGCCGCTTTCGAGCAATATCCTTGACTTCATCAAGGCTCTGCCAGCATGTGCCAAGGAGAAGGGTATCAACTTCATGACGCCTACTGAAATCTGCAAGGCTTGCAAGAGCGTTGGTCAGCTTGATGTACCTGATACATTGTCTTGGGTTGATGAAGAGCGTGACGTCAGCTGTTGGCTGGGTAATGCCATGCAGCATGAAGCTTTCAACAAATTGTATAGTGTTGCTGATCGCCTGCGTATAGCCAATGACCCACGTATCAATCAGGACTGGGACTACCTGCAGGCTTCTAACAACTTCCGTTTCATGACCACTAAGCCTTCTAACGTGGGGCTGGATCGTGGTATCTATAGCGGACCGTTTGACGCTTTCACTAATTATATGAACATCCTCGGAGACTTCATTAATAGAGTGAATGCTCTTTATCCGCTCGACATTGACAATGACGAACTGGAAGGTCTGCTTACAACCATCAAGAATCAGGGTGACGAGATTGAGATGAAGGATAAGGAGATAACTCGTCTCAAGGCAAAGCTTGAGAAGTTGGAAGCTTCAAAGCCTGCTAAGACCGAAAAGAAACCTGCTGCTAAGAAACCAGCAGCAAAGAAGGCTGCTAAAGCAGAATAATAATCGGTAAAATGTAATAAAAAAGGAATCGGGGCTTTAGGCTCCGATTCTTTTTTCATCTATTCGCTTATTTTTGTGAGTTAATTCAAATTGTCAGCACTACTATTTAATGATTCAAGTGTATTCAAATCGACAGTAGTGTATTCCACGTCTTCCTTGTTCGTGGCATAGGCAATGTAGAGTTTGCCATGGTGAACCATTGACTTGGGATAGCTGTAACCAAGTGTTTTTGCCTTACCCGGATAGCGTTGGGGCTGTAGGTCACTACCTCCGGTGCGTAGCAGGATGGCCTTGTCGAAGCAGCAGCCGTCTTTACTTAATAATGCAACTAACGGCCAACGACGTTTGGCACCTGTAGGATTTCCTACTAAATAGGCTGTGCCGTCGGGCAGATTACCAGCACTTTGTTTGACCCTTGCGTCAGGGATATTCGTAATCATCGGTTCTGTCCAGGTTTCACCATGGTCGCTGCTTATTGATGCTATCTTGCGGAATGAGCCTGCCTGGTCGCGGAATATCATGACGAGTGTACTGTCATGCCTCTGGTATAGGCTGGGTTCAAGTTCCCGTGACTGTTTGCCTCTATCATGGCCAATAAAATAGGCGCGTTTCCATCCATTGAGGCCTGTTGGCGAATCAGTATAGACAGGTGCGATGTGGAGTCCGGGCTGGAAGTGTACAGCACCGATGATACGTCCGCATGCTATAGCGTATGGATCTTGTTCGATGACCCCGTTCATCACTTGTCCGTCGTTCATCCTGACTGGCTTTGGTTTGCTCCAGTTATCTCCGTTTGTTGAGATGATATACTGTGTAAAACCACCGATGGGTTGTAAACGCTTTGGCCAGGTATTGATAAAAGCTACCAGTGTGTCCGTGGTGCTGATCCATCCACCTGATGTGCAATAGCAGCTGTCGTTGGCCGCAGCAATCACTACAGGGTGCGACCAAGTATGCCCTTCATCCGTACTCTTACTCATGACGACGGATGTTTCAGGAGCATCTTCATCTGTTTGGGAGCATTGCCACATGCAGAAGAGTGTATTTTTGAAAGCCGTCATCACTACACCGTTGGCATAGTGCATTGTCTCGTCTGTGGGGGAGAAAATAGTGACAGTCGTAACAGCCGGACTTGCCTTTAGTCCGAGCGTCTCATGGTTTGTGCTGTCCAGTAATTCGTTAGCGATGTAGGGCATTGTTACTTGTGACTGGCCTATGGAGGGCAGCAAGCTGAGTAGTAACGTCTGTATCCAAATTATATGTTTTTGTTTCATTTGTTGATAAGTTATCGCTACAAAAGTACATAAAATGTATGACATATAAGCAATACCGCTACATATTTTACTAATAGGCGAGAACATTCCATAGGTTGCGAATGCGATTTTCGGGATCCCATTTGTTGTTGAATGTCCAGAGGGCTGTTACACCGTGGAAATCGGGCTTTTCCTCGGACTCCTCTAAGTTGTTCTTCAGCCAACCACTATCGCCACCCTCGCGATGGCAATTATAATAGTAGGCACGTTGACCCCAAGGACAAGGATCGAGTACCTTATCTGTATAGGCATAGCTGATGTTTTGGTCGAGTATCTGACTGGAGAGTCGGCAGTTCATCAGGAAAAACTGTGAATCGTGGTGATAGCGTCCTAGCGGAGTGGGGCGCTTGGCGTCAAACCAAGAGTCTTTGATAACCAGTTTCTGATGCTTGTCGCCACGTCCGTCGTGCCAGATGATAGCATGGCCATCGCCCTCAAAGCGACAACGAGTGGCATAGCACCATCCACGAGGACAAAGGAAATCGACACCCAGAGAGCGCAGGTAGAGATCTGCGTGATAATACATACCACCACCTTTGGCCCATAGTGCGAGGGCATCGTTGCCATCTGCCCAAATATTGCAGTTGATGATGATGGTACGTGTCCCTCTACCAAAGATAGCCATCTGATGGGTGGTGTTGCCAGGCTCTACAGTGGTGCCGTAATTGTTATAAACCGTCAAGCCACTGATGATACAATCGTCAGCTCCTTCCTGTAGTGCAATTACGCCATTACCCACATCCTTGCCATGATATTTGCTGATGAGTTTCTTCTTTGACGCTTCTGCCAAAGTGAGAATCGTACTGTCGCGTTCTTCGCCCACCAAAACGATGTTGGGACGATCAATAATCACCTTCTGTTGATAAGTGCCCTTGCGAATCAGAATCTTATAAGGCTTATTAGGAACAGCAGGTGCCTTTTCGATGGCTTGCTGGATATTATCCCCTGGCTTTACCACGGCATCGAAATCTGACGTATGCTTTGTAGGCTTGCGGAACCACTCAATGGTGCCGTTCTCGTTGGCACCCTTTGTTTCAAGACTGATGTCAACCTTATTGGTAGGGTCGTATTTCTTAGCCCATTTCTGATAGCGCTTGTAGAGCGAGATAGGACGATCGGAATACCAAGCATAGCCATTACGACGCTCAGCGCCGATTTGTTCCAGATGTCGGCGAGGCACGCCATCACGATCGCATACGAAAGGCTCACATAATTCAAGGTCGTAGAAGCGAGCCCATATGGGTGGTGCCAATGTATCCTTTACGAGCTTTGTGTTTTGATCTGCACTACCAGGACGGCCTGTACGTTCTACTTTATAGCCCGTAAGCTTGTACTTATCGAACCAACGCATGGCGGCATGCACTGCTTTCTTTACCCTTTCATCGGGATTGGGTAATTCCATCAGTAGTCGGGTGAGCGTAGCACTCTCCATCGTGCAATAGGATGGCAATTCGAAGGCACGTGCATGGGCAGGCAAGAGTGTTTCGCGATCGTGTTGCTGACACCATACTGTCAGTTCTCCATCTGTTACAATTTGGGTGTTAAGAATGCATTCAATGCCCTTGTTGAAGGCCTTTGTCATCTGCTGGCGCAATTGATCGTCAGTCAAATCCCCTTGATAGGGCTCTTTCTGAGCTGCAATATCTCTCAGCAAGATCATCGTATTGGCCATGGCATCATCATTGTAAGTAATATGTATTTGATAGTCGCGCATTACAGGCCAAAACTGGGGCCAGCCACCATTCTCATACTGTCCGCTAAGCAGATAGGCAACACCCTGTCGGAAGGCATCACGATAGCGCACGTCTTTTGTAGATTGATAGAGCCTGGCTAGAAAATTTAACTGCAACGTGGTAGCATCGTTATCTGTGGTAGAATCGTTGAGTTTCTGCTTGTCAGCTACTATCTTCTCGCGTTCTTTGTCAGAGAGGGGCTTAGCCATGTCGATATTCTTTGGCCACCCTCCTGTTACTCTTTGGTAGAGTAGGAGTTGGTCTCCGATACGACGGGCTTCATCTGATTGGAAAAATTCCTGTGAGGTTTCCCGCATGAGTTGCTTGAATGCCTGCTGAGCAGTAGTTGGTAATACGCTCAGCAACATGATCCCAATCAGTAGTGATTTGATACTTCTCATAAAAAGATGATTTATTTGATATTATAGTTTTTATGTTATTTATCTTCTCTTTTTTACTGCAAAGATACGAATATTTTTTTATTATCCCTCAAATAAATATAGGAATATTAAATTAATGTTTACGTGTGTGTTGTACAGCAAATCCCCCCACTAGCTTATTACTAGCTGAGGCTAAGATACAAAAAGGGTGCACCTTGTTTGAGGCGCACCCATGATGGTACTGATTATTTGCTAACTATTTAACTGTAAATTAATATCCAGGGTTCTGCCAGAAACCATCTGCAGTAGCGCTGTACTGAAGTACACCGTTAGCATCCTGACTAGCAGGGCAACTGATGACATTTGTACATGCATCCAACTGACTCAGTGGAATAGGACGATAATAGTGGATAGGCTTGATGTTTCCTGATGCCTCAGCATTGCGAGCCTTCACGTAATCGAGCAGCTTGTGAGTACGTTTCAGGTCAAACCAACGAGTATATTCGCCGCACAGTTCAATAGCACGCTCCTGAAGGATAACATCAATATCAACATTACTCTGTCCGAAGACTGCAGAGAGGGAGTTGTCCTTGCCTTCGATGGCACGTGCCTGACGAAGGGTGTTGATGGTCTGAAGGGCATTGCCACCTGTCTGGAGCTGACACTCAGCTACGATGAGGTACATCTCTGCGAGACGGAACACGACACCGTCGCGGTAAGAGAGGTCAAGGCAGAGATAGGTGGCATCGTAAGGAGAGTCGAGGAACTTCTTGATACCTGGATAGGAGTTCTTACCACCGATCTTCTTGTTGTTATAGCGATCATCACCATAGACATCAGAAACGGCTTTCGCAGATGAAGATGGCAGTGCGGTAGCATAGTCGCCTGAAGTATAGACGGGGATATCACCACCATAAGCGAATTGGATACGATAGCGATCCTTAGCCCATGCCTGGAGAGCCTTACCAGCTGCAGAATTACCATCAAGTTCACTGTAGTAGATGGCTGTATCACCAGCATTGAAGTAGTTTCCGTCACGTGCTAATGCTGTTGCAGGTAAGTTGGCTTCTTCATAGATAAACTGTCCCATCTTAGGATACTTGTCATGCTTGTTCTCCTCCAAGCCGGCAACAATGTTGTAGTGAGTTACAAGTGTGCCGTCGAAGCGCTGGTCGGTATTACGACCCTTTGCCAATGTCTCCCAAAGATAGAGAGAGGGCAGGTAACGCGTGAATCCACGACTATAAGGAGAATAGAATGGTGCGATAAAGATATCTTCGCCGGTCTTGGCACTTTTGATATAGGAAGAACTGGTGTTTGTCGGTCTGTTAAAGAGACAGTTGTTCTTGTTTCCGTTACCTAAGTCGGCTGTGTTACCATTGTTCCAGGTTGGAACAAACATCAAGTGATGTGCAGAACCGCCACGGGTGTAGCCGGTACGGGTGATGAGTGAGTTGAAGGTCAGGTTGTTACCGTTTGCATCCGTCTTATAACGATAGGGGATACAGTTCCCGACGCCTTCATCGTAAGCATAGTAAACACCCCAGATGGCCTCATTGTTCTTACCAACCTCGTTGTTGTCCATCGACCATGTATCGTTGTAGCGATCGTAGAAGCTGGCACCGGCATTGTCAATCACGTCTTGCGCGCATTGCTGAGCCACACTGTAGAGGCTGCTGTTGCCAAGCCAAGATGCACCAAAGAGAGCTACACGTGCCTTAAGAGCCTCAGCTGCATATTTGGTCGGAAGCCAGTGAGTATTACTGAGCTTCTTTGCATTGTTGGAGGGCAATTTTGCAATAGCAAGATCCAAGTCGGCAAGAATCTTAGTTACTATTTCAGACTCAGGCACACGGACGGGATTGGTCTTTGTGGCTGTCACACGTTCTTCGTTGTAAGGGATAGGGCCCCACATCTGAACCATGTTGAAATAGTAGAGGGCACGGCAGAAACGAACTTCACCCTCGTACTGGGTGGCTGTAGATTCTGTAATGACGCCGTCGGTCAATCCCTTGCTAATGTAGTATAAGGCGTTGTTACATACGTCGATAGCATCGTAGTACATCTCCCAATACTGGTCGAAGCATGGGTTGTTGTTGACTTCATTATCGAGCGCGGCAGATGTGAAAGTGTAGGTGTTCAACAGCATCTGCTTGTTGTCGGTACCAGTGTACCAAAGGTCAGATCCGGCATCAGCCAGTCCAAGGGAAGGCTCCTTGCCCCACCAAGCTCTGGTGTAGGCATAACATGAATTGACAAGTCCTGCCAATCCAGACTCTGAGCCGTAAATCAGATCAGCAGTGTTACCGGTCTTGTTCTCCTCGTTCAGGAAGTCTGAACAAGAGGTGGCACCAGCCAGCACCGTTGCTGCCATTAAAAATCCATATATCTTTTTCATACTTATTCTAATATTAAATTGATCGTTTGTTGATTAGAATCCGAGATTGAGACCGATGACAACCTGTTTCTGCAGCGGGAAGGTAATGGCACCACCACGCTCAGGATCGTAATTGTCGTTCAGACGGTTGAACGTGATAAAGTTCTTCAGAGAGCAGTAAACCTTTGCATTGCTGATATAGGCCTTCTTCAGCAGGTTCTGAGGCAGGTTGTAGGTCAGCGTGATATCCTTAATCTTGAAGAAGTCGGCCTTCTCGTAGAGCAGAGAGGTTGCATAGGCACTGTAGATGGCCTTCAGATTGGCATGAGCATAGGTAGGAGCAGGGATGCGGGCACCCTGATTGCTGAGGGTCCAGTATTCCACGTCAGCCCAGTTGGCGTAGTTGTCGTTCAGACCCAGGGCGTTGTTTGCCTCGTATGCGATGTAGCCGCCAAGACGTGCCATGCACTGGATAGAGAGCGAGAAGTCCTTATAGGTGAACGTGTTGTTGAAACCGAGGATGTGCTTTGGTGAGCGGTTATAGACGCGACGGTCGTTGTCGGCATCAATCTTGCCGTCACCATTCTGGTCAACGATTTTCATTGTACCTGGTGTGCCATAGCCAGCGATGGGGGCTTCGACGGTGATACCCTTTGCTGCCATATCGGCTACGTATGCATCATACTCGCCTGGCTTCCAGCATTCGTTACTCTCGTAGTCATAGAAGATGGAAACGGGCTCGCCAACCATCAGGGCATTGTTGTATGACACAATGTTCTTGTCCAGTCCGTCGGCCAATTTTTTCACCTTATCTGTGGAATGGGTATAGGAAACGTTCAGATCCCAGTTGAAATCCTTGGTCTGTACAGGGATGGCGTTGATGGCCACCTCAATACCATTACCCTCTGACTCACCAATGTTAGAAAGTACGGAGGTGAAGATTTCTGAGGCAGGAGAACTCTTGTAGTAGAGAAGGTCTTTTGTCTTAGTCATGTAGTAGTCGACGGTACCATTGACGCGACCGCCCAGGATTCCGAAGTCAAGACCGATGTTGATGGCAGAGGTCTTTTCCCAAGAGAGGTCAGGATTGGCCATGTTCATTGGGATAAAGTCGGTAGCGCTGTTCGGTGTTGTGGCACTGACGAGTGCAGCGGTCTGGTAGGCGTTAACGGCAGCGTTACCAGAGATACCCCAACCCACACGAAGTTTCAGGTTGTCTAACCAAGATTTTGTTCCCTCCATGAAACTTTCTTCAGTGATACGCCATCCGGCAGATGCTGAAGGGAAAGCTGCCCACTTCTTGCCTTCCGCAAGCTGAGAGGCACCATCATAACGGACTGTAGCCTGGAGGAGGTAGCGGTCCATGAGCGAGTAGTTCACACGTCCGAAGAATGACATCAGGCTCGTCTTGGTGTAGCTTGAACTTGGGTCTTGGTTAGCCTGGATCTTGGTTACATCGTAGAAAGAGTTTGTGTAATAATGCTCTTGTCCAGCTGTACCGGCATAGCCGAGACCTTCAGAAACGGTCTTCTGCATTTCATGACCTACGAGGACACCAAGATCATGAATCTTGTTGAGTGTCGTATTGTAGTTGATCGTATTCTGCCAAACGAGTTTGTTGGTGAATGCCTGTGCATTAGAGATATAAGTCGTGGTAGGTGACTGGTAACGTCCTACAGACATATAGTCTTGATAGACACCAGTACGCGAATTGCTGCGATCGAAAGAGAAGAGAGACTTAGCTACAAGACCTGTAATCGGAGTGAGCTGAACATAGCCGCTGCCGAGGAAACGGGTGGTCTGTACATTCTTCTTATAGTTGTCACCTTCATCCTGTAGAGGGTTAACGTGAGAGTCATACCAGGGATTTGGCTTGATGTTTACACTGCCGTCGGTCAGATAAGCGTGTGTAATAGTCGTCATCTTACGGGCTGCGTTGAATACACCGGTTCTAGAGTTGTGGTCCTTATAGGTGAATGCCATGCTGGCACCGACCTTTACTACCTTGTTGATAATATGGTCAACATTGAGGCGACCGTTGTAGCGGTCCATGGCGTCGCTCTTCTGGAGACCCTTGTCGAACATGGCGGCAAATGACAATGAGACGTTGGTCTTTTCGTTACCACCGCTTACGCTGACTTCGTAGTTCTGAGTAGTCGAGTTCTGAAGAATCAGGTCGTACCAGTCGGCGAAACTTCCGTTCTTGATAATGTCGGTCTGCAGTGTTCCGTCGGCAATAGTGGTATTACCAAAGACATCCGCATAGGTATGATTACCCCATGTACCGTTGGTGATATACTCGTCGTAGTTGGCACGATCTACATACAGATTTACCTCATCCATGCCGGTTTTGTTCCGGACATCGCTGGTTGCACTGTTGAATGAGAGATAACCATTGAAGTTGATTATTGTCTTGCCAGCCTTACCACGCTTGGTGGTGATGATGATAACACCATTAGCACCTTTGGTACCATAGATGGCCGTAGAAGAAGCATCCTTCAGTACGTCCATAGATTCGATGTCGTTAGCAGGAATGTCGAGGGTTGAACCATATTCTACTCCATCCACGGTGATCAGTGGAGAGTTGCTGGCAGAGATAGAACGATTACCACGGAGGGTGATGTTCACACCGGCACCAGCCTGACCGCTGCTCTGGGTAAGGTCGAGACCTGGAACTTTGGCCTGCATGGCCTGCATGGCATTGGCAGCTGCTACCTGGGCAATGTCGTCAGCCTTAATCGAAGACACGGCACCTGTCAGGTCCTTCTTCTTCATGGTACCGTAACCGACAACCACGATTTCGTCAAGACCCATGGCATCTTCTTCCAGGGTTACTTTAATACTGTTCTTACCGGCTACGGGAATCTTCTGATCCTTGAAGCCTACGTAAGAAATCTTCAGGACACCGTTCTCAGGAACATTCTGAATGGTAAAGTTACCATCGAAGTCGGTCACGCCACCATTGGTGGTTCCGTCAACGAGGATACTTACACCAATCATGGGCTCACCTGCAGCGTCCACCACAGTACCTGTGACTGTCTTCTGGGCATAGGCCACGAAGCAGAACACAGACAAAAGCATAGCCATAAAGGCTCTTTTGATTTGATGATTCATACACGTTAGTTTTAGTTATACAATATTAATAAATTAGAGATATTTTTTCGTTTGTTTACCTTCAATAGGTTTTTATTGGGTACAAAGATACATAATAT
>JAEEGK010017181.1_pt1 | contig 15808 bp, 13 predicted proteins | sample 8958771 | NCBI WGS metagenome assembly JAEEGK01 (sample SAMN16246547, study PRJNA631951) | gut metagenome | biome: gut microbiome; feature: rumen; material: SC-attached | host: Bos | place: Iran: Karaj | collected 2018-10
TCACCACGGAAGACTGCCACCCGCTCGACGAAATCGCAGACAACCTCATTATAGTGCCGAAGACCCGCCCGATGCTCATGCCGATTGTCACCTGCATTCCGTTGCAGCTCCTCGCCTACCACATCGCCGTGCTGCGCGGAAACGACGTGGACCAGCCGAGAAACCTCGCCAAGAGCGTGACGGTGGAATAATGCGGCTTCGCCGCAGTTGGCAGAACTCAGAACTTAGAGATTAGAAAGCAAGCCCCTCCCGACGGGAGGGGTTTTTAGCTATTTCATCATTTGATAGATGTAGAGCCAACTTTCGTGCCAAAGTTTAGAAGATTCCCTGCTGAGAATTTTGCAGACTGGGGAATTGTAGTATTTCAACAGGGCATCTTGAAGAGACAGATGCTCAGTGCGGTTCAGTTCACCACAAATCTTTGCAATCTTCCCAGGAATGAACAAATGAACATTCTCTTGTGTTACCTGCCGATTCATCAGCGAACCTCCTCGCTTTTTACAAAATTGAGAAACGCAAGGGAACGTTCCGTATGAAAACAGAACTGGTTTACAAACTTCCAGGCTCTTAGTTCTTCAAGCAACTGAGGCCTTGAAAGAAAGCCCTGCTCGTAAAGATTAATACTGGCATAGACGCTATCGTTTGCAACAGCTCCCTTTACAATGTCGTATTCGTACTTGAAATTCGCGTCTTGGCGATTAGCAATGACAAAGTCAAGCCATTCGTCATCGGCTCTTTCGAACACCTTGCTGTTGAGCGAAGAACTGGACAAATCCTGTTCATCAAATTCAAATTCCGAGACTACAGCCATTTCATACCCAAAACGATCTTTTTTGATTAGCGACCAATCCTTAGCTTGTTTAAAACTAGATGTCGCATAGAATCCTTGGCCAAAGTCCATCGCTCGCGTAGGTTTCAAAATTTTCGATTCGGAAACAGTTGTGAAGCCGCCATGATAGAGAATCATCAGTCCCCCTTTTTCATCAGATCGTCAAGCGTCCCGAGGATGTAGTCTTTCCCCTGCGTGTGCAGAACTTCGTAATGCTTTTCCAAAAAAGAGATAATCCCCTTTTGAGCAAAGGAGTTCGCTATAGTCGTAGGATCCATCCGATAAAAAGCGGAATATTCCTCGATACACCAGGATGCGAATGCGGCTATTTTTTCGAACTCAGACATATGGAATCAATAAGCCTTTTCCTTAATATACATTTTTCGAACAGGTCTTCAAAATCACATAAATTCCCCAAAGTGATGTTTTTTCGCGATTTGGGAAAATATACGCATAAAATTACGGATAATCTCCCAAATCTCTGAATTTTGACAAGATTTGGGAGATTATACAACTTTTAGAGAATTGTAGTGAGGTTTTCAGCACATTTAGAGAGTTATATCGCAAAAAAGTGCTTATAACTCTCTAAATCTCATATTTTTTAGCACATTTAGAGAATTATAGAGAGGTTTTTGTCGGATAGCGTTTTTTTCGAGGGGAACCCGATAGTGTAAAGGAATCCGTTTTAATCGATTCTAGAAGGATGCCCTATACAACCTTCGATTTATGGTTTACGGGGGGTACGAATTTCAACACAAACAAACTAATTAGCAAGCTTCTAAAATTTTCTAAACTCACCCCAAAACAATCAATCATCACCACAATCATTCACATCATCACAACATTGTGTGATTCCTTTAATATTAAAAGCCATTTTTTCTTCAAACCACCCTTTTCTTTTTTTTAACTTTGTCAAACTATTTTTCACAACTTGCCGAATTCGTTCCTTAGAAACCTCAAAAAAAGAGCCTAGAACTTCTAATGAATGAACCTTTTCACCATTTAAACCAAAACGCTTTTCAACAACATTCTTCTCTCGAACAGATAAACATTCTTCTAACGCTTGGTTAATTAAATTCTGCACAATTTTTCGTTCTATATCATTTTCAACATCAGAATCAAAAGTCTCGTAACAATTTTCTGAATAAACCTTTTCTGGGAAACCATATAAAATATTTTTTTCTAACAAAACTAAATGAAGAATATTATATATAACTTCCGACCAATATTTTTCTATTCCATAGTATGAACACGCATACATCAAGGCCTCATTTTTTTCTAATGAATTATATTTATGATCCCTAGACAATTTTCGACAAAGATTAACAACATTTGTCGGAATAATAAAAAGAGGAATATCCATCGACCTAGCAAGATAATCAATTATAACAATACTTATGTAACTTGCAAAAGTTTGATGTTCATCCGGTTTATACGAATCACAGGCGGAAACCAGCGCAAAACAAGCATCGCTAATACAATCCGCAATATCTTTATTATAAGCAATAGATTCGCGATACGCCAAAATAACAGCAACGCGTAAATTTCCTTCCACAGCCCGCAATCTTGCATATTTATTTCCTTCTAAAATCTGATACTGGATACGAACCATTTCCCTTTTATCAGCAGGCCGAACATTTCGAACATAATTTATGAAATGCTCCAAGGACGGATCCATAGAAACAACAGTATTATAAATAGACGAATAATCCTTACGATTAACATCTTCATCAATATATTTTTCATTCTTTGATTTACTATTGGTTATAATACCACATTCAAGGACAAGATCCGTAAGCCGTTCAATATCATCAACTTCTAGAGAAAAAAAATCTCCACAAGAAAGAATATCGTCAAGAGAAACATACCCTTGCGATTTAGATTTTTTTAATAAAAAATCAAAAGCTTTTTCAATCCCAGTACAAGCCATTAATTCAAGGAATCGAGAAGTTCATTTTTATCAACAGATTTGTTATGTAGAGTATTTATATGATCAGTAAAATCAGATAAATTATTAATAAAGTCATCTGCATTAGACGCATTCGCTATCAAGTGATCGTACAACACCTCGATTCCGCCCAACAAATAAGATTCGAAAAGTTCAAAATCTTTTTCATCTTCTCCGAAATTACGAAACGCTCGGTTGATTCGGTTTTCTTCGTTTTGCTCATATTCTGAATCCAACAGCAAAATTAATTGCATGTTAAATACAAGATTATCCTTTGCATTAATCATTTGGTCTTTTAAAATATGAGCATCATACACTTTCCCATTAGGATCTTTCATTTCGACATCTCTTACCGATTTTTTCCTATATAAAAAACCGACAATTGGAGCTTGAATGTAGACATCTATATTGCGATTAAATAATTTAGCATTCGTTTCCCCAAAATTATTCGCAAGCATCACCATATAATGTGCATGTTTGCCAGTTATTCGAACTTCTTTATCAAACATTTTCAACCTCTCTTACTCTAAGACTGTTTCCGTTTCACTTATTTTTCTAATTCTATGCGCTTTGCCAATCTTTTCACTCATATACTCATAAGCTAAATCACCATCGGTATCTTTAATGAATATAATAACCTGCTCTGTTAAATGGGGAATTGTTTCACACACAGATTTAATATGCTTTTTATCGAATTTTGATAGAGGAGCATCCATCACAAGAGGGTATATATCGGACGACAAATCATGATCCACAGAAGAAAGTCTATTTTCCCTAGACATTTTTATCATACTGGTAATAAACGAGAAAATAACAGAAATCCCCTGACCTTCAGACAATTCAACCTTATCATTAACATTATTCGCAATCACATCTATTTGATATTTTTGATTTATTTTAACCGAAAAATCACCATTGTTAATTGTCGAAAAAATATCATTCATATTCTTTTCTAGACGAGAACGAACTTCAGCTTCACTAGTTGAGTATTTTTCATATAAAGCATCATAAAGATACTGAGCATAAGCTTTATAAACCTCAATTTTACGATTACTATCGCTAGCAAGAGCCCTATCCTTACGTTTTTTATTAGCATCCTCTCGTTTGGTTCTTGCAGCTCCAATTTCTTGATTTAAGGAATCCCGCTCATCTTTGTGCTTGCTAATAATCCTTTCACATTCAGTAATAGTTACAGAAATGTTTTGAACGATTTCTTCTACATCATTTCCATTCAATTTTGGATTTATTTCATTTACAATTTTATCTTCCGCATCAGCAATACGTTCATTGAGTTTACTTATTTGTAAATTTTTATAATCTCTTAAGGAAATAAAATCATTGATAGAATTCACCCTATTTCTAGCCATCATTTTAAAATCATTCACCATACTTCCAATAGATTTTGGAGGAAGCACTTCAAACCATTTTTTTAATTCTTCTACAGCAGAAAGATTCTTCGAAAGGTCAGTTCCGCACAAGCATGTACGATGATCAAGCAAATACTGTATTGTTTTATCCGTTATATTAGGGATATCACTACCCGACAAATTTAATTTGACCAACATATCAAATGCAGGCTTAATAAGTCCTAAAGACAAAAAAGATGTCGCCTGATTATTAAATTCACGGCAAATATCTTTCTGTGCCTCAGCTTTACTAATGGAATATTGCTTAATATCCCTTTCCAAAGACTCTTTCTGTTCCTGCAAAGCCTTACTTGATTCATATCCCTTCAATTCTTCTCGCTTTGCACTCATTTCATCTTCTGCTTTACCGTCCTCTATATCAATTTCTTCAATTCGTTTTTGTTTTTTTTCGATATCTTCATCACATTCATTAATAATATTTGTAAGATTTCTAACTTCAGAATCACTTGCGGAATCGTATTGCTGATTGTATTTTCCTATTACTGAATTTTTAGGACCTCCATTTAGGTGTTCTAAAGCTTTCTGCATACCTTTTAAACCCAGCAATCCTTCCACAGCCTCTGCGAATTCCTCTGATTTTTTATAGCCAGATATCTCCTTGCCCATGGTTTCAATACGTTCGCCATCAAAGAAAAAATAACGAGACAACTCCTTTCGTAGAATTAAATTAATCGTAGTTTCTCTCTTTGACGCATCAACAAAACTTTTATTCCCTGTTTTATCCTTCTTTTCAATTTCACAAAAAGAACTGCCATCAACCTTTACATTATTGCCAAGATCTTTTTTAAATCTTTGAGTTCTTGTAATTTTATAGTGAACATCGCCATGTTGTAAGTTTATTTCAACAGATGTATTTTCAGGAAACGATGGAGTCATTTCACTTGCTACAGTTTTATTTAAAACGACCGGATCTTTAAAATTCGTAACACCATACAAACACCAAAAGAAACTTTGCAAAAAAGTTGTTTTGCCACTACCATTTTCACCGATAATGATAGTCACATTTTTTCCATGAATATCTTGCGCAAAATCTAAAAACGCATCTTTATACTGTCTGAAATTATGAAGCTTTATGGATTCGAGTAACATTGTACGACCTCCTCTATTTCTTTTTTGATATCGAGAATCATCTGTGAATCACTTTTCTGCTGCGTTTTTAAATTGATTTTTTCAAGCGCAACGATTTTTTTCATTAAAGCGTCTACTTTTGACCTATCAATTACAATTTCTTTACCCATAACAATCTTCCTGTTTTGTACTGTTTAATTCCTTATCTGTTATTTGATACACTTCTTGAATTTCATCTATTAAACATAGACTATCAATTCGATTCAACGCAATACCAGAAAATTCCTTCAATCGACGCAATTCATTTTTCACAAGGGATCTTCCGCTAGCTTTTTCGTCATCCGTCAAATATCTAATAGAATTAATATTTTGAGGCAATGTCACAAAATCATATATTTCAGCATATTCTTTTCCAGAACTTTTTCTTAAAACACGACCTCTACGTTGAATATACTCTTTAGGATTTGTCGTACTTGCTAAAATGAAAGCGGACTTAATCGAAGGTATATTTACACCTTCATCCAAACATTTTATAGCAACTATAGCTTGCAATTTTTCATCTTTAAACTTTTCCGTAATTACTTTACGAGTACAAATATCTTCTTCAGATGTAAACCGGGATACAGACATTCCCATTTCATTTCCCAGTATTTTTGTTACAGCAACAATTTGTCTTTCACCAACATCAGACTTATCAAAGTCATACTCACCACAACACGAATCTGAATCATACGAAACCGTAGTAGCTCCGCAATATACCAGAATATTAGACTTACGCTTAAATGGTTCGATGGCTATTCTCAATGCATCTAATTTGTTTTGAGCACCAGCAACAATTCTTGAACGTTTTATAGCAAGAAGTTCTCCATAAGCATCTAATTTTACTTGAGCATTCTTTAAAACTTTCGTATGCAAGCGAATTTCATTGGATAACAACTTATATTCAGAAAATTCTTCATCCGTTAGATAAACAATAACTGGATAATATTTATACGGAGTAAGTTTTTTTTCTTCAATAGCTCGTTCTAGCCCATAGGAAATACATGTTTCACCAAAATAATCGTGCAAGAACTGCGTTCCTTCTCCATCACCAAACCTATCAATAGTAGCCGACAAAGCCAATCTATATCGATATTTTGAATCCAAAATTTTCTTAAAGCTTTCTGCTCCTGCATTGTGAGCTTCATCAACAACTAGTAAACAATCCGTCTGAACATTCTTAATTTGTTCTTGAACAAAAGTACTTTTAAATGTTGCATTTGTTGTAACAAAGCAGAAAAAACCTTTTTCATCAGGACGAATTTTTTGATCCCGAATAGATCTTTTCAAGCGTTCTTTCCAATCCACCTGTGAAGATGTAGAATACCCTATAATAGGTTTTATATTGAATTTGACAACATCTTCAACCCATTGTTCTACAAGATGCTGATATGGCACAACAATAAATGTTGCAAGTTTTTTTTTCGATTCAAAACATCTAGTTACGGCCCCCAAACCAGTAAGCGTTTTGCCAGTCCCAGTGGCCATATCAAAAATTCCGCAAAAACCTTGTTTTGCCCAATTATCTATTGCCTCTTTTTGGTAATCATAAATATTCTCTTCAAACCATTTAGGCATCATTGGAACATTCTTTTTTACTAACGGAGAATAATCCGCATGCGATTCTCCAAAATTCATTTCTGGTATTTTGGGAAGTTCGTATGTCAAATCGTCATCCATATCATATTTCGGCACGGACTTTTTATAGCGTTTTATAATTTCATCTTTCAACTTTGGAAAATCAAGAATTGTCAGAGATTTGTCAGTTCCATTCCATATATGTTCGAAAGCACGTTTCTTAAGCAACGCTCTATTCTTTTCAAAATCTTTCCACGAGCAATAAACATCCATTGATTCATAATTATTCAAGAACGCATTTGCAGATTCATTTGAGGATCCAGAAAAAGACACATAATTTCCTTCAGCATCTTCGATTACACCTAATTTTTCATGATACATTCCATATTCTGTAAGTGCGATTTTTATGTCCATCCGACATTCTGCAATAAGATTCGCTAGCAGATTTAGCCGATCAGCTTCTTTTTCATTTAAAGGTTCATGAAATTCGCGCATCAAAGCATCTTCTACAATTTTTTCTCTCGTTGCATACCCGAGTTTCATTGCTTGAATGTCTTCATCAGATAAATACGGTGTAGCAACCAATTTAATTACGCCACCATTTTTCAAGAACCTACACAAACCAACGGAGAAACAAGTCAAAGCCGTGGACGAGAAAAAACCAACAGATCTATTATATGCAATAGATTCGCTCAAAAGAGGGTTATAGAAATCCTGAATAATATTTCCATGAAGATTTCTATATTCCGGTTCGATTTTTATATCTAGTAAACTCATATGCGAACCTACTATATATTTTCCTTTATCCAATCCAAAGTTTTTACAAGTTCTTTAAAATCATCATCATCCGTAAACGCGCCACAACTAAAACGTATCGTTCCCGAAGGATACGTACCTAATGTTTTATGAGCTAATGGAGCGCATTGCAATCCGCTTCGAACAGCAATGTTCTGTTCCGCAAAAACACTGGAAGCGATATCGCTCGGCAATCCATCAATTACGCAAGAAACTATTCCAACATATTGATTGTTATCGTTATTGCCAACGATCTTCACAAAGTCATAAGAACGAAGGATTTTCAACAATTCTTTTCTTTTTAATTGCTCATGTTCCAACAAACAATCTATTCCTTCGTCCAAGATCCAACCCGTAGAAGCATAGAGTCCAGCAATACCAACAATATTGAGAGTTCCCATCTCATAACGTTGAGGAATGTCGCTAGGCATATCCTGATTGGCGCTTTCAAAACCGGTTCCGCCAAACAAAATGGTATCTAAATCAAAATCCGGCTTCATTGCAAATCCGCCGATTCCCGTCGGCCCATAAAGTGTTTTATGCCCGGCAAATACGGAAAAATCAATCGTTTCCAATCCAACATTTAAATCCACGAGTCCAGCCGTCTGAGCCATGTCTATTACGGTTACAGCCCCATATTTTTTTGCGATTGAGCATAAATCCTCAACCGGAGAAACTAAGCCGATAACATTACTTGCATGACTAACAACCATCAAAGATGGAATGGCTTTATCAAAAGTCCTCTTTATTTTCGTAAAATCATAATGGAGATTATCATCAACATCAAGCGTTACAATGTTGATTATTCCTATTTCTTCATAATGATGAAGAGTTCTTGTTACTGCATTGTGCTCAAACGGAGATATATAAACATTTTTTCTTTGGGTTGTTTTCCCATTCAGAACACCTTGTAAAATCATATTTAAAGCTATCGTTGCCGATGGCGTAAATACAATTTTTTTATTCTCGCAATGCAACAACTGCTGAAGACGACTTCTTGTTTCATAAATCATCTTGCTAGCACCCATAGAAAATTTATGGTTTCCACGTCCAGCATTTCCGCCACATTCCCTATAGAATGAGTTCATGTATTCATAAACGCATTCTGGCTTAGGGAAAGTTGTTGCTGCATTATCGAAATAAGCCATTAGTTGTTCTCTCCACACATTTTTTGAAGAATGTTCACGACAACCTGTCTCTTTTCCGCTGCGGTCAATGCTTGTCCCATCGTATTAAGAGCATCTTCCATCTTGTTGAAGAGCAGCCGTGAACGCGGTGTCAAATCGACTTTGCTAAACGTCTTTGTAGATTCGCGGCCCTTTTCGTCGGTAAAGGAAAGCCTATAGCTATTATCCTGACTCCGTTTATCAGAATCCCTATAATTTTCTGCAGAGTTTTTACACTCTTTTAGCTTAACTTTAAAGGAATCAATTGTATTGTAATTCCAGTCAACAATTCTCAACCCAGTCAAAATTTCAGCAAGACTTTCAATGAACTTTCCCTCATCTGCTAAATTTTGATAGAAAAGATTCAGCATCCTATCCGTTATACCATCATCAAATACATTATCAGAAACATTCTTATCAAGCCTTTTTGTCCATTCTCTGCAAAGAGATGGAACTAAGGCTTTTTTTGCTTGCTGATTAGCAAAAACATTTTTTGTTATATCTAACAGGGACTGTTTTAACCTTATTATCGAATTGTCAATGCCATTTTTTGCATCAGATAGCTTTGTACAAACATTTTTGCCGCATGATGGCTTGCCTGTGAACACCATCGGCATTCTTTCAAAAATAATTTCTTCACTACTTGCATTCTGCGTAAACAGATCTAGAAAATCAACAAAGGTCTGGTTTGTCTTCTTTAAATTTGCCTTTGAATAGATTTCTTTCGTATACTTAGGCAAATCGAAATACCAGCGATTCATTGCAGACGTTAATCCATCAATTTCAATCGACTTCATCTCATAAGGCGTTAGCCACTGACTAAATAAAGTTTTCATATCATGGATGTACTTTTCTTTAGTCGCATCCCAAGATATGTATGTCAGAGTATATAAATCAGGATTCTTATTTATTTGATTTAAGGTCTGTGCAGAAATTTCTACAGAACCATTCTCATTGTGAATAGAAATGGACTTTTTATGACTATGTAAGAATGCAGCAATGAATATCGGAATTACTCCTTTCCTCATGCCGATTTTTCCACTAGATGACATTAATTTTCGATACAATGTAGCGAAAGAAACTTTTTTCTTCTCAGCCGCATTATTGACGAACCATTGCAAAGCATCAATAATAGGTTTTACAACGGCAACATCATCCTTTTTCTGGAAATCAAAATTTAATCTTACATCATTCTTTTCATTAATCAACAGCCCAGTATTTATTAAAACACTACGCATAATGAACACATCTGGACCCGTTCCGGTCAAACCTAGATTGTATTCAAGATCATTTCTTAATAGAGCAGAAACAACCTTGTCACGGGCATTTTCCATTACCGTTGTTGGAGAGTTTTTGTTGATAGCCTCATTCTTGATTATCGGAGTTCTTGAATAAATACTTTCACAAATTTTTGAAAGTTTTTCCGACAGTTCCGATTTTCTACCAATACAGGCGTCCTCTCCGCAATAAACATATGATGAAGCGTTTCTTTCTGCTCTGATATAGTCGGCAATAAATCCGTATAACACTTCGCTCAAATCATCTATCACGACTTGATATTCATCTTCTAGAGCGCTATCGCCATGAGATTTCTCGCGTAGAGCATAAACGGCACTATATTTTTTTGCAGTACATTCGATTTCGTTAAACTGTGTGGGAACAACAAATAAAATTTGTCTCTGTGCAGCAGAAACTTGTTCAACCAAAGAACGAATCTTTTTTGCTGAAATTTTTCCACTTAAAACGACCGCAACAACTTGACCATCAGAATCGCTCTCAGCATATTTATTTTGCCAGTCAGTATCTTCTAAGAATTCTTTATCGGAAACGAATATGAAATCAAACCATCGAGTCATCTCATATTTGTCGTTATACCTCGAAGGATATAAATACGCACTGGTATTAAACTCGTTTAAAACATCGCATAAGTCAAATTTGCCATGTTGTCGTTCAATTTCATCATTTATCGTCTTTTCAATATCAACACCAGAAGATTCTTTCAATTTTAAATAAGAATTACTCTGTCGCAAATAGACGACGAATTCTTTTTCCACAAGGTTATCAATAGCTAAAAGAATATCTTCTTCTGAGTATTCATTTTTGTAAATGCGGAATATTTCTTCTTTAACCGGCTTGATTTTTTCAAACTGTTGTAGGATATAAAGCAAACACAATGTTTTTATGATCTTACATTCAAGAACCTTTTTCTTCCCAATCTTATCTAGAGCACGACTAGCCAATAAATAAACATCTCGAATTTCATTATTATAGATTTCTTTTTTGAAAAGTTGTTCAAAATAATCAAATAACAAATCCGGAGTCACTAACTTAAAATCAGAATCATCATACCCATTTAAGAAAGTTGAAAGCGTCGAGGGGTCCTGCGCAGACAAGAATGTAAAAAGAGTCCTTTCGTTTTGAGCGATTTGCTCTGAAAGTCGCGGAAGAATAAAAACGCTGACCGGATGAAGCGGATAGCAATCAAGTAGAAGTTTTTGCACTTCATCGGGTTTCATTTCATTAAACAATGGGTGATTACAATATAACGCAAACAGGTCATCAAATTTTTTGTTTTGGCTTTTTTTAAAACGATTCCAATCAGCGGGTTTCTTCTTAATGACCGACGATATTATCTCATATACTTGCGTAAAATTATTATTAAGCAAGACATGTTCAAATCGTTCCGAAATGCCTCGCCATCCATCTGTTTTCTGTTTCGGAAGTTGGTCAATATAATTTGCAATCTCTTTATGCGAAATAAGCATAAGGTGCATCTGCGTATCGCCGCTTCTTGAGCACTTTTCCGCAAAATCTTGCAACATCTTCGTGTCGCTAACACTTGCCGTAGATATGTTGGCTTCAAGATACTTGCTAAACTCGTCGTACACAACATAAAGACCAGTCCATTTTGAGGTCCTTTTTAATGCTTTAGCGACACTTTCGTATAGGTCAACAACATCAAAACCTACAAAAGGATTAAAAATACTTCCGGCAGTCAATTCAGGATAAACCTGCTCAAATTGGCGGTACGCATTTACATCAAAATCCTGCAATTTTTCAATGAATGCTTTGACAGTTCCGTTTATCTCTTTTACAAATGTTTTAAATGTTTGAGGATAGTCTTTTTCCCATTTCTGAATCGTTTTTATTGCCGCCGCATAATTGGTTTCCGGCATAACATCCATCAGGTTATTATCGCTCAAGGTTTTCTGCAAGGAGAATATAAAGGCCTGATGCAAACTTGTGCTATTGCCAGAAATAACAACAGGCAACAACTTGACCTTTCCGCTATAGTAATTTTTCAGCAGCGCAGACAAACGGTTATTTTCTTGAAGTTTTTCATTTAAATGAACAAACAAATCACGATTCTTTTTCATCAACAAGGAAAGAATCGTAAGTACAATATGACTTTTGCCTTTTCCGTAAGCACCAATTAGAATCCTAGCTCGATTAGTAGCACTATTCTGAGTACTTTCAAGGATATCTTCTAACAAAGACAACGATGATCTCGTCGGAATGAAATTTCCCAACTTTTCTGTATTATGCAAATCAAATTCTATATTTACAGACTTCTGAAAACCAGTTGCAGTTTGAATCATTTTGCTCATAACATTAAGCCCTTTCATTTGCAATGGATTCGTAATACTTTTGAACGCAATCAATGTACTGTTGTTCTGGATGCTTAATTCTTACAACATCCAACCCTGCTGTTCTAATAATCTTCGCTTCGCCCAGCTTTTCAAGATTTCGTAAAACCTCAAGCAATGTTATTGAATCAAGGTTAAAAGCCTTCCCAACGCTTTCTGAAGCCAATAGTAAGTCCTTCAGTAGAATTTCCTCTGTTCCGCAGTGTTTCTTCTGAATTAGAGCCAGAGTAATCCAAGGATTAAAGGACGATGCACTCAGAATATTCTTTCTATATACTCCATCCCTCTTATTCAGTACTTCAACAAGATTCATCTCACCAAACGGGCAATCGATATTACTTTCAGCAGAAACCTTTGCGGGATTCAATTTATAACGGGGAACATACGTTCCTACAATGCAGTTAAAATCATCTTCCAGAGTTCTCGTGGTTCCAGATTCTTTTTCATCTTCGCCAATATTCATTGAAATGTAATTTCGAATAAAATTCAGAAAATCTTCTTGCGTGAATTCACTCATCAAGAATTCATTGAAAAATACATACCAACTGGTGGCTAGTTCTTTATTTGTGGCAAGTTCATAGTGAAGCAACAAAAGCGTTCCCAATTCCTCAATATAGCGGTCATTTTTACGAATTAAATTTCCCAAATCTGTAAATTTCTGAACTCTCTTTGTTGCTGTATTTTCATATGTGATGCCGACGGCCTGCAACCAATAGCGAAGGGATTTAACCATGTTGCTACCAATTCCAAGCACATCCATTGGATTATTTTCTTTATCTATAAAAACACGACCCTCAGTCTGCTCTACATATTTAATTCCCTTAGAAAGCCAGCCTTTACGGATAAAAAACGTCTCATGAGCTCTAAATTTCATCTAACGAACCTCTTTCGTTTTCAAATACTTCCCCATCAAACATCCCATTGCTAAAACAGATTGGTTTACACACATTTTGCAATGGACGCATTTATTTTCATCAATGTGATATCCATCAGCAGTTATGCTAATTGCACCTGCCTTGCACACGCTTTCGCACTTCAAACATTTTCTGCAACCATTAAACTTCCGAATCTGATAAGCAATTTTTCTTTGCAAATCGTCATGATCCGCAACATTCATTGTTCTTATCTTTACAGCATGTTCAAAACCATCAACGGTAAATGGTTGGAGAGAAATGATTGGAACATTTGTACGAACATCAAGAACTAGAACTTCGTGAAGAAGCTTTCGGCCTAATTCACGACTGATTTTTCCAAATGGAACAAACATATTTACCAGTTCATCATCAAAAGGACGAACTAGTCTATAGTTCTTTGCATGGTCTTCGGCTGTACAATTCGTAAACTTAATCTTGACATCCTCTGCAGCCGTCAATCCATTTCCGCCCTGACGAGCTTTCCAAGCACCAGAATCCACATACTCCTCAGGATCGGGCTTTCCGATTTTTTCCGCAAAATGGATTAAGAAGTCTCGCCATTTCTTAGAATTTTCAGGCATGTAGATTCTACTCAAAAATTGAGCACGCTGATTGTTATTCGGACAACACCAGCAACCTACGCGATCGTATCCTAAACGATACGCATCGTTAAAATCAACATTCTCCGCCAAAAGATAAAGCCATATATCGATATCTTTCCAGTCAATGATTGGAGAGGCCACTGTTTGCTTTTGAATTTTAACGGATTCCTTGCCGCTTTCAACACGATTGTACTTGCTTCGGCTAGCGCTTTCTGCGCGACGAATCCCGTAGAAGGTCAATATTTGCTGATTCCTATACAACGAATTCAGCACGCGTGTAATCGGTCCTGTTTTGAACATCGAACAGCACCAACGCATAATTCGTGCCGGAGGACCTATGTCTTCGCAAACATCCATAAAATTTTGATCTTCATTGATAGAAGTTTCAAAAATTGCAAATGGATGGTCCTTCTTAAATCTCTTTGCGTATTCAACCGTTTGTGGAAATTCCAATGTCGTGTTTCCGAAAATATGAACAAGACTCGGATTGCCAAGCGCTTTCGTCACAATATCCGCTGTAACAGTAGAATCCTTACCACCAGAGAACGACAAAACAATATTTTCTTCGGGAAAATTGGAAACTTCTCGCTTGATAAACGAGTGCGCTTCGCTAATCAAAGCATTTAGGCGATTTTTGTTAGCAGCAATAAATTTGCTTGTGAAGTCTTCAAAACACGCTTGAACTTTCTTAGATTTATTGTCTTTTTCGTTTTCCTTAATCAATGCGGAAAGGACATCGCAATCTTCCGTTCGGAAATTTTTCGAAGGAATAGATTTCATCTTTCCATCGATATAATAGCGACTGTCTAAAGCCCACACAGAGCACTCCGAATACTTCAAAGGTTGATTGTGAGCTAATAGGAGTTCCAACAGCAGTCTTTCCTCTGGAAAGACCGGACGCAAATCTGTTGATAGGAATGTTGTTGCTGAATGACAAAGCGGACATACGCTTTTGCCATTAACGCCATTAATCTGCTCTGTAGGCGTGATTATAGGAACACGACAGGATTGACACCAAAAAACCTGCGCAGATAGAAAACCGGAACTTTCGTGTAGTTCCTCATTATCAATACGCAATGATGACTTTTTCTTCGTCAATCAAACCTCTGCCAGCACGCTCTTGTACTGACAGTTGGCAGCGCATTTTCATGAAATAGAAAAGGGGCGCAGGTCCACCTGCCTTAGTCCGAGGCTACCGCTAAGTGCCCAACAAAGAGACAGGCGAAACGACCCACGCCCCAAAATCTTCTCCCAATTCAGGAAAAGCATCGCCAAAGGCGAATAAAAGGGCAATGCACCATAAACCCGCATTGCTACAGGTATGATACAATGGAACACGCCGCAAAACGGCATGTCCGCGTGAGCGTTGCCTTGTTCCTCTCTGTTTGAAGTATTAGCGGTATTTCGAACTAGAGAACAAGAGCAAAACTCTATTTTCTTTAAAAATACATAATAATTTTGACAGTGGAGTGACATTGTTCTAAGCGAGGGCTTACAGAGGGAGAAAAAGCCAGTCGTTGCGGGGCGGCGTTTGCAGAAACCCATGACGCTCGGTCATAGCCATGCAAGCATGGCTGCGACTCTCACTTACAGGGTTTTGAGCCCCGCAGTGGGGGTGCGCGGAAGACGAAGGGAGATCCCCGTGATTCTATCGGGGCTTCGCCCCTCCAGAATGACAGCGGGGATGACATTCGGCTGAAGCCAGGGGGATCCCTCCCCCTCAATATTAAAAAAACGCCCCAATTGCGTCAAAACAGCCAATTGTCATAATCTGACATGTTCAGTATGTATATTT
>JAEEGK010017182.1_pt1 | contig 15808 bp, 11 predicted proteins | sample 8958771 | NCBI WGS metagenome assembly JAEEGK01 (sample SAMN16246547, study PRJNA631951) | gut metagenome | biome: gut microbiome; feature: rumen; material: SC-attached | host: Bos | place: Iran: Karaj | collected 2018-10
CGACTGCATCTGCGCTCCCAGTCCCCACCCCGTTCTGGGAACTGTTCTGAGGCTGTATGTAGTACCAAAGAATGACACCGTCATCAACAAGAAAGAGCTGGCCGCCCATCTGACGCAAAAGCTGGAACATTATAAGGTCCCTCAGCTCTTCAGCATTGTAGATCACATAGAAAGAACATACAACGGCAAACTGAACCGCAAGTTTTACACCACCAACACTTAACGCTATACCTAACCATGGTACAAAGATACAACATCAGCATTGCGGTTCTCGAATAAAGCAAAGACATAAAGCCGCGGTCATTACGGTCATGGTCATTTGTCAAAATCAATTTCAAAAAGTGTCAAAACCGCCACTATAATAAATATTTTATATTTATATATAGTGAGCAAATGACACAATCCCGAAATGAAAATGACCATTTTGACCTTGACCACTTTGACCGGCATAATGAAAATATTTGCAAATTTCTTGCCCCTACATTCATAGACCGCAATGTCAGTGTTGTATCTTTGTAACGTCAAACAAGAAGAAATATTCCTCGCCAACTGGGCAGTAAAAAATTCCCCAACTGGGAAGAAAAATGTCACTGAATAGCCCCTAATCTCCTAACCGCTACCAATTTAAAAACCACTAATAATTATGTTAAAAGAAATTAAAAATATTTGAACCGCCGTTATATTTACTAACTTTGTGCGTATAATAAGTAAAAAGGAACGTAAACGTAAACGTGAACGATAACGCAAACGAAACCGAAACCAAACAAACCAAACAAACAACACACCAAACGTATGAAAAAAACATTCATCGTCGCCCTATTCTCCCTGATAGCTTGGGGCGGACAGGCAAAAGAGAAATCTGGTCTTGACCTTTTCTTGAGAGACGAGACAACAGGCGAATGGCTCATTGGCTTGTTCGATGATTTTGCCATCTACGACTGCCAGTATTGGGACTATGCCAAAGCTGGCAAAGGGCACTGGATACTAACCAGGGACGGACAGCAAAAGGAGGTTCGGCTGAAGAAGAATTCCTTAACCATAAACGGCGTGAAGCATCAGACCTCCGTTCTGACATCTGAGTTCCTGCCCGACTATCCCCAGAAGGATACCTGCAGAACCTTTAAGGACACCCACTACCAGACAGACACCGTAACCTTCATTGGCTGGCTGAAGGATATGCCTCAGGAGATAAGAGAGAAAGGAGACAAGGCAGTGGTTGAGGTCATAGGCGACATTATTCCAATAAGAGGTAGTTGGTACAAGCGTAAAAATGCTGCAAAGGTTGATTCTGAAGGCCGTTTCATGATAAAAGTCCCCATGGTGAACAGCGCACAGGTGAACGTAAAATGGGGAAACTGCAATTTGCACACTGTATTTGAGCCTGGGGAAACTTATTTCCTGATACATGACTATAAGAACAACAGGAAGATGTTCATGGGTAAGAACTGCCGTCTGCAAAACGAGATGCTGGCCTATCAGATAAAGTGGGAAAAGGTTCCATTTCCAGAAAAAGACATGGATGAGGCAAAGACAAGAGCATACATACAGAAGGAAGAAAGCGTCAAGGAGGAAAACATTCAGGAACTGGAAAAGATAATTGCCGCACATCCTAATATTTCAAACCGCTACATCAATTTCCACACTTACTACGGCATCACCCAAGATGGCCAAATACACGAGTATGCGCTAAGCTACACAAAAGATGAAAACATCAAGAAAGAACTGTTTGATCACCGACTTCAATTTAATGAACAGCACTCCCCCCGTCCCTATACGCTTTTCACTGATTATACAAATTTCATCAAGTATCAACAACCTTACCTGATGATGGGAGGAAATGAAATAAATATAAAATTAGGTTCAAAAGAATACACAGTTCCACATCCTACCTACAAATTCCTCCGTCGTTACAAAGATGCAGGGAAGCTACAGATTACAGACGAGGAACTGGCAATAATTGAGACTTTCGACAATACAACGAAACATACAGAAGAAATTGTTTTCCCCGCTCTGAAAATATTTGAACGTGAAAACGTCAAGAAAGCACTGAAAGACAAAGAGCAATATGACTACGTTACTTGCAAAAATCACATAATCAAAGAAAGAGTCCATGACCAGGAATTGCAAGACATATTTTTTGCATTCGACATTTACGACCGTATGGAAAGGACTCATTTGCCTCTGCCGGAAATAGCCATGGAATACTTCCTGGAGAATGTGACAATACCAGTTGCTAAGACCAGCCTGATTCCATCACAAGAGAAATATCTGACCTTGCAAAGTAAAGAACTCGCCAATAACGCCTGCCTGAAATCATCTGATATTGTTGCCAATCTGACTGACGGAGAGCAGATTCTGCGTAAAATTCTGGAACCGCACAAAGGCAAATTGGTACTGCTGGACTTCTGGGGAACGTGGTGCGGCGTCTGCTTGGAAGACCTGAAACATTGCCAAGAAGAATACAAACGACTGAAAGACTATGACGTTGTATTCCTGTATATGGCTTATAACAACAGTGAAGACGCCTGGAAGGCCGTTATCAAGGAGCACAATATTTTGGGCAAAAACGTTGTTCACTACAACCTGCCCGATGCGCAGCAGAAAGCCGTCCAGGAATACTTGAAAGTGAAGTCCTTTCCAACCTATAAGTTATTTGACCGCGAAGGCAATCTGCTGGATGTGAATGCCAGCCCTCGCGATCTGGAAGGCTTAGCACGCCTGCTGGAGAAGATGAAATAGGAGATGTTCAGTTTAGAGTTGAGAGCTATGTTCATTGACCATTGAACATTGACCATTGAACATTGAACATTGAACATTGAACATTGAACATTGAACATTGAACATTGCCACTTCGTTCTCGCTTTCAGCTCGCGACCCCTTCGGCGTTGAACATTGAACATTGAACATTGAAACTTCGTTTCGAGCCTGCTATCGTTCGGCAATAATCAAGCGAGCTTGTTATTGCTCTCACTTAATCGCAGCCTTGACCATTATCTAGTTGAGAGTTGAGAGTTGAGAGTTTTGTTCATTGAACATTGACCATTGAACATTGACCATTATTCTCAATAACCAATAACCTATAACCTATAACCATTTAACTTGCTCCTTGCTCCTTGCCCCTAAACAATCAATAACCAATAACCATTAACCATTAACCATTAAAAAAGCCTCTGAGCATCGTGCTCAGGGGCTTTTCTTTGTGGCTTTATACTATTATTAGAACAACACCTTCTTACCATTCACAATGTAGAGGCCTTTCCCTAATTTTGAATCAACCCTACGTCCGCTCAGGTCGTAAACCTCCTCTCCATTACAAGATGGGGTATTCTCTACGCCAATCAAGCCGGTTGGATTGTAAGCCTCGATGGGACCTTGTGCTGCATTGACGATGGTGCTAGTATTGCGGTCAATAAGCATGACAATGACCTTCAGGTTGCCCTTGTCCTGAATCAGTTTATTGTTGCTGATGTCGGCCCTATAGGTGTATTCCTGATCCTCTCCTGCTACTACAGATGAGGGAACAGAACCATCAATGCCCGTCTCTACACCCCAGGCAGCCACACCTACATGATTGAACTTGACACCTGTAACAGGATTGGGTGATTTGTACCAGAAGGGGTTGCTGTTGGCGTAGTTGGCGTTATTACTCAGATAATTTGCCTGTGCCCAATCGGAGCCCGTACCGTGCATACCATCCTCTGTAAGTGCATAGGCTATGGCATAGTTGGCATTGTCATCTGAATAGATAAAATTGGTCTTGGTAGTGATGTTGATATATTTCTTCGCAGAGCTTGTCCATGCTGCAGCGACCTGAATGCTGGCAGCTGCAATCTTGTTCTGAATCTGATTATTAATCTGGTTTTTCAATTCGCTGTTAGATGGGTAGAAGACACTCTCTCCCAAATCCATAATGGCACTGGGGACGCCATCGATTCTATTAGCCAAATTGTTCAATTCATTTACCTGCATGACATCTCCGGTATGAATAGCAATCAGGGCGACCTTGTCTCCGAAGGTCTCATGTGCATACTCCATACCATCAAACCCTACGGGGCAATATCCGCACCAAGTGCCGGTGAACTCCTCTACAACGGGAACTACAACGGGCTTCTCTGTAATGGTGATGATATTACCGCTGGCTGTTTTCTCTTCCGACTCGTTTGGCTTACCATTCACACCGGTGATAGTGATGGTGCAAGGACTCTTTCGGGCTTCTGTATCAGCCTTGAACGAGATGCTGATTGATGCTGTAATCCCCGCCCCAATGGTGACAAGTGCGTTTTTGGATGCCACCTCTTCTCCATCGCGTATCAGGGTGTAAGTGAGTTTACCAATAGTTGACGTACCCGTATTGGTAACAGAAATGGGAACCTTGATGGTTTCGCCCATGAATACAAAGTTGTTGCCGAATGACAAAGGCGTAGCACTAAGCTTAGCCTGAGCAAAAGAACATACTGCCATCATAATGGCGCTTAAGAGTAACAAAATTCTTTTCATAACATGTGTGCTTTATTTTAGTTTATAAATCAGTTGACAAGTTGATTGCACTAACCGCTAACCTATTATCTAATCACCTTTTTACCGTTAATGATATAGAGCTCCTTGCTCCTTGCACCTTGCACCTTACGGCCTGAAAGGTCGTAGATCTCCTCTCCATTACGGGAGGGGACGGGGGTGGGTCTTTTAATACTGGTTGCATCCTCGTTGGTGAAGAGTATACCAACCTTACGTGTCTGTCCGTTCTGCGTTACGGTAAGCGTTGCCAGCAGATTGCCATTGCCTTTTATATTGGTGGCATCAAAAAGTACCTGGACAGTACCTGCAGGGGCAAATGTCTTGGTGAGGGAGGTCTTGTTCAATGCCATAGTACATGCCCCACCCATGCACCACTGTATCATAGAGGCACCAAGACCATTGTTCTGAATCTGCAGCTCGGCCTTGACATTACCAGCAGAGAGATCCTGCATCTTCAACACCAAACCGTTATTGGGATTTTCAGAAGGATTGGTCTCGCACGACAATTCGCCAAAGATATTCTCCTGAGCCGCTATGGTAACAGTTGCACCATCCTGGAGGCTGGCTCCCTGGTACTGAAACTCGAACGTCTGCGCAAAGGCAGATAAACTTGCAAACAAGAAAGCTGTTAGTAGAAGTAGTTGTTTGTTCATATCATATCTTTTTACCTATTCAATTATTAAATCCATTTCAGTTAATGACGAGATTGTTCTTGGCAGCCTGCTGCACGCCGTTGTTGTTATAGACGAAGGCCACAACGCTCAGGTGCTGTGTGTTCCAGGCAGCATCGGGCTGAAAAGTCAGCTGGATGGTCTTCTGCTTACCCTCGGCAATAGTGAAATCCTCGCCCCAAAGGCCGTTGACAGGCGCACGCAACACATGGTTGTGTACATAGCCGGTATTGGCCGTACCGTCAGGCATCAACTGAAGGGCAGTGATACCGTCCTCCAAAAGCCATACCTGCAACTTACCCTCTACCACCCCATCGGTACCGTTGGCAGTTACCGTAATGTCTATCTGACCTTCATTCAGAAGAGCCTCCACGTCCAAATTCAGAGGAGCAGGCTTGGAGAGCTCCTCGCGGACGGTAGCCGCCCAATCAGTATAATTGACAGCCCCGTGACGGTTGAGCAATCCTATTGGCTGATAGTCAAAGCCCCAGTGGTTGAAATACTCGTTGCCGGCATCAGTAGCCAAACCTTCATACCTGGCATTACCGGCAAAGCCCAAAGGTCCGCCATGAATGCCAACGGCTATGATATTTTCTCCGTACTCCTGCTGTAGCTGCTCTATCACCTCGGTACCCTTGGGACAGTTCACACAGCGCTGACCCGTGAAGTCCTCCAACAACACCACACGCTGGGCAGGTTCAGGTTTGACGTAGATAAGACGTTCCTCCTCGCCAATATAGCTGCATGCCGTCAGCAAGAGAAGTATAAGTGATAAATATTTATTTTTCATTGAACATTGAACATTGAGCATTGAGCATTGAACATTGAACATTGAGCATTGAACATTGAGCATTGAACATTACGCTAACCGCTAACCACTAACCACTAACCGCTAACCACTAACCGCTAACCGCTAACCGCTAAAAGTTATAATTATACGATAGCGTGAAACCCGTTGTAGCAGGAACATAGCGGCATACGCCACCTGAGCAATTGTAGCCGGCACGTGTACGTCCGTAACCTGCCTGTATGCGATGCGACCCAATGTTATAGGTAACACATCCCTGATAGTAATGGGTCTTGGTACTGCCGTTGTTCCACATATCGCTGACGGTGAACATCCAGCGGGGAGCCAGAGAAAGTTCCAAGAGGCCGAACATCCAGTCGCCCTGATCATCGGCTGTCTGCAGGTACTGCAACTCGGTACGCAACTTAGCCTTGGGAGCCAACTGGTAAAGTCCGTCGGCAATGAAGATATTGGAGCGTACCATGCCGCCCTCACCCTCTATGACAGTCTTGTTGTACCGTTGGTTCATGTACATCAGGTTCAGCTTGAAGCTCTTGGTCAACTTTCTGGACAGCTGCACGTCTATATCCTGATAGTAGGTAACACCTTGCCATCTGACATGCGAGAAGTTAGCCTTCACGTTCATGCCGTACTTGCCACCCAAAGTTGTCTTACGCTTGAAATTGTAACCGGCCTCACCCTGCCATGCCCATTCGCCTCCCAACTGGGTAGCATAGGGATAGAGGGCTGCAAGGGCGTATGTCTGGTCTTGCGTAAAGGCAGGCATATGATTGATGAAGGAAGAGGTACCCAACTGGGAGCGCTTGCTACGGAACGACATATTCTCGTTCCTCTTGGCTTGCAGCAACAGGCTCAATCCCTTCTTGGAATAAGAGCCGGATACCATAGCAGCATGCCCCTTGTCGTAGCTGTATCCATTATCAAAGGATGGGTCTTGTGTCTTCTGTGCATATTCCACCAGCAGGCTCCAAGGACCCTTATTCAAATTAGCCCTAACGTCCCAGGCATTCACAAATATGGGGAAATTATATTTGTGGGTAGGGTCGGCAAAGACCTCCTCCTGCTGCTCGTATTTATTGACCCATGAGCCGCCAAGCATCAAACTGGTACCTGATGCCTGCATACAGGGAATCCATTCGTCCAGATGAACCTCAGCATCAGTACCGCTCATCCAGGATTTGTTCCATTCCCAATAATGGCGCTGCACACCCGTCAGGGCCTTTACTGTAATGCCTTTATAAGGTTTCAGTACTACCCTGCCACCCAGCAACGAATTGTCGATGCCAAGGGAGCGCTCCTCGTAGGTACGCAGGATGAATCCAGAGCCGAACTGCTCATAGAACGTACCACCTGTCAGTTCAGCACAACCCCATCGAGCCTTTACCCAGAAGTTAGGTACGCCCCATCCCTGGAAGTCTTTCTCGAAACCGGGAAGGGGATGTTCCAGATACTCGAATCTCAGGCCTGCATCCACATTCTTGCTCTGTAGCATAACATCGGCATACAGGTTGGCTTGGAAAGCCTCATCCTTCAAGGCACCCGTCCGTTCATCGTTCTGGGGCACCAACATATCCGACTGTATACTACCGGTTACGGTAACGGCATTCTTCAATTGAGAATTGTAAATTGAGAATTGAGAATTATCACTTACCCCCTCCTCAGCATTGAGCATTGAACATTGACCTGCGGACAGCAGAAAGAGAGAAATAAAAAGACGATAGTTATTCATTCTTCACTCTTCACTTTTCACTCTTCACTTGAGAAAGTTCCCTAACTTTCTCAATCAATTCCTCCTCTGCTCCATCAGTATAACCCTGATGCTTGTAGGCTATGTTTCCCTTGCCGTCAATAATCATCACGTAGGGAATCATCTGTATGCCAAAGGCACGCTTCAGGTCGCCATTGGGGTCAAGGAGCACCTCGTACTCCCATCCGTGATTATCTACCAAGGGCTTTACCTTATTAATATTCTGTGCCTGATCTATACTGACGGCATAGATTTTCACTCCCGTCTCGGCTTGCCAATCCTCATAAACCTCGTGAATGGCATCCAACTCACGGTTGCAAGGCTTGCACCAGGTTGCAAAGAAATCGATGATGAAAGGCTTACCCCCATTGGAAAGGGTATCCGTCTGAACAATCTTACCATGAATGTCCTTCAGTGTTACCTTAGGCAACTGGGCATGAAGGGATGATGCGCCCAAGACGCATAAAACTGCAAAGAAAAATTTTTTCATTGTGTGTGTGTGTTCACATTTGACGGCACAAAAATAAAAAAATTAAGAAAAAAGACAAAAGGAAAATACATATTTCTTTTCAATTTCAAACGAATGTTGTAATTTTGCGCCCGATTTTTTACAAAAAGCTCATGGTTAACAATTGGATTGAAAGCATAAAACAGAATCTTGCCCTGGTAACAGCACTTATTGTATGCGCCATCTGGGGTGAAACGTTTGTATCAACAAAAATACTTTTGGAAGACGGCCTGATGCCATCCGATATTTTCTTCTACCGCTTTGCGCTGGGATATATCTGCATCTGGTTCTTCTCTTACAAAAGGCTATGGGCCGACAACTGGAAAGACGAATTATTGCTGATAGCACTGGGCATCATGGGCGGTTCTCTGTACTTCCTGACAGAGAATATGGCACTGATGTACAGTACTGCCTCCAACGTAGCCATTCTGGTTGGTTCCACCCCACTGATAACAGCCGTTCTGCTGGCACTGTTCTACAAGGACGAGCGTATGTGCACCAGACAGATGATAGGTTCGGTACTAGCCTTCTCGGGTATGGCACTGGTAATCCTGAACGGTCAGTTGATGCTGCACCTGAACCCCAAGGGCGATATCCTGGCACTGTGTGCTTCACTGACATGGGCATGCTACTCACTGATTATAAAGAAGTTGTCCAGGAACTATAACGCCCTGTTCATCACCCGTAAGATCTTCATCTACGGTTTGCTCTCCATCCTGCCCTATCTATGGATAGAAAGTCCGCTACTGGTGGATATAAATGTTTTGAGCAAGCCCGCCGTATGGGTGAACTTGCTCTATTTGGGTGTTGTTGCCTCCATGCTCTGCTTCGTTGCATGGAACTGGACACTGAAAAGACTGGGTACTGTTCGTGCCACCAACATCATCTACCTACAGTCATTCTGGACGATGTTCTTCTCATACCTGATACTGGACGAACATATTACGCTGATGGCTATCTGCGGAACCGCCACCCTGATTCTGGGTATGTATATGGCAGGAAAGGCTGCTACTTGAAAAGCTTCTGCGTGAAGATACTCAGGTAGATACGCCAGTTACGCCAGATGTGACCGTCCTCGTTCTCGAAATACTCATAAGGGTACTGCATCTTGTCCAGATAAGCTCGCAGGCCCTTATTTTGTTCATATAGGAAATCTGTCTTACCAATACCTATCCAGTACAGATGGGGCTTGGCCTTGAAGACGGCTGCAATCTGTCCGCTTACCTCGGCACTCTCGGCTATCTGCTGATCTATGCTCTTGTCGGAATTGCGATCCATCCTGACGGCAGCTGAGAAAAGTCCCAGATATCCGAACATCCCAGGATTCATCAAACTGATGTGGAAAGTATGGAAGCCACCCATGCTAAGTCCGCACATGGCAGTATTATCAGCACCCTTCTTTACACGGAAATTCTTCTCTATGTAAGACTTAATCTCTGGGAAACTCTCCTCGAAGCTGGCCTTCTGACGACCACGCTGCTGCAAGGCAGTAAACTCAGGGCTTGCATCATTATCGGCATGCCCGTTGGTCATTACCACAATCATGGGAACAGCTTTGCCTGCAGCTATCAGATTGTCCAATACCTGTGAGGCACGCCCCAACGTAAGCCAGGCATCCTCATCACCACCCATTCCATGCAACAGATACAGAACGGGATAGTTGCCGCCTTTCTCGTAGCCTGCTGGGGTATAGATGCTCATACGGCGAGACATACCCAGGGTCTTGCTGTCATACCATATCTGATGGATATCGCCATGGGGTACATTGTGATTCTGATAGAGATAACCACAGTCGCCCTCTTCCTTACTTATAATAAAGGTACTCATGAAACTGCGCACATCCCTGCTTCGATGCCAGTTGGCAGGGTCTTGCAACTCTACCCCATCGGCATAGAACCGATAGCTGTACAACTCAGGAGCAAGAGGTTGTGTGGTGAATGTCCAGACGCCATTCTCGCCTTTTGTCATTTCCTTGCGGTAACCGTCTATGCAGTCGCCCATCACCTCAACCTTCTGTGCACCTGGGGCACGCAGACGAAGGGTTACGGTTCCGTCATCGTTCTTCTGGGGTGATACAATGTCCTGACGTTCAAAGATGGCCTGCTGAGCAAACAAAGCGGTAAGGCCAAAGGCAAAAGCCATAATGGATAAGGTTGTTCTCTTCATAATTCTTATTGTTTATTGGTTAGGGGTTAGAGGTTAGGGGTTAGAGGTTAGAGTAATGTTCAATGTTCAATGCTCAATGCTCAATGCTCAATTCATCTCCACAAAAATACGTATTTTTTTTGTTTGTCATACACAAGAGATGGTTTCTTTTTAGTTTTTATCCTATTTTTAAGGAAAAGTGCGTACCTTTGCAACCTGAAATCAGGTAACGGCCAACAGAAAGATGGAAAAACTCTGGAACAGCAACTATCTTAAAGCGTGGAGCGCCAACTTCATGATATATTTCTCTTTCATGATTCTGACGCCCCTGCTGCCATTGTACCTGAGCGAGGAGTTCGGAGCCAACAAAGACCAGATAGGAATGGTGCTGAGCGGATATGCCCTTACGGCGTTGCTGATAAGGCCCTTCAGCGGTTTCTTTGTGGACAGTTTCCCACGCAAGGCAGTCTTGCTGATTTGCTACTTCCTGTTCTTCATCCTCTTTGGCGGATACATAGTGGCAGGCTCACTGCTCTCTTTCTGCATTATCCGAACCTTGCACGGCGCTCCCGTAGGTGCCACAACCGTTGCCAACAGCACCGTTGCCATAGACGTCCTTCACCCTACCCGCAGAGCGGAAGGCATAGGTTACTATGGCCTGAGCAACAACATGGCAACGGCCATTTCTCCTACCGTAGGATTGCTTATCTATCAGTGGACAAACAACTATACGTTTATCTTCTGCGTATCCCTGATGACTGCCGGTATTGGCTTGCTCATCAATAGTACGCTGAAGCTGAAACCTCGCGAATGCACGCAGGTACAACGACCTAAAATTCAGCTGGATAGATTTCTTTTGCTAAAGGGTTGGAGTCAGGCACTTTGCATGACAGGATTCAGTTTCTCGTATGGTGTTATCAGTACCTATCTGGCTATCTACGGCAAGGAAGAACTGGGCATCACCACAGGAACGGGAATCTTCTTTGCCCTGCTGAGTTTGGGCCTTATGTCAAGTCGTCTGGTGGGTGCCCGCTCATTACGCAAAGGCCTTGTAGTAAAGAATGCCACACACGGCATACTGGTATCACTCTTCGGCTATCTGCTCTTTGCTGCTGTCCATAATCCCATAGGATACTACGGAGCAGCACTGATAATAGGATTGGGCAACGGACACATGTTTCCTGCCTTCCAGACAATGTTCCTGAATCTGGCTCCCAACAGCCAGCGAGGAACAGCCAACAGCACCCTGCTGACGGCATGGGACCTGGGCGTAGGATTAGGCATCATACTGGGTGGCGTCATCGCAGAGCATAGCTCGTACAATATCGCTTTCTGGGCAGCATGGATTAGCAACCTCCTTGGCACCCTCTTCTACTTTGCCTATGCCAGAAACCACTTTGAGAGGAATAAACTAAGGTAAAGCCAGCACTTTCTTGCTAATAGAGACACCTGGGGCCTGAATGCGAACCAGATAGATGCCTGACGAGGGCAAGAAAGTCCTTAGTTCCGTACCCTTGGCACTTGTAACCACCACACCGTCCAGGCTGCTGATAGTAAGCTGTACAGGCTGATTACTCTGCAAGAGCACCTCCCTGTTACGAATACTCAGAACGGGCTGTGCAATTGGTTCCTGGACTCCTGTCGCATCGCTCTGGCCAGGCATTGAAGCTCCCAGATACTCGGCCTTCACCGTCTCGCGGAACACATCCACACGTATGTGGTAATACCCTTCCTTGGTGACGCTCCACTTACGGTCTTCTGTACCTCCTGTACATATCCGGGTACTCTTCAGCACATCCTCATCCGAAGTAAAGGGATGCAGCACCTTAGGTTCCCAGGCATTCTGTCCATTGAACTTGAACCTACGAGGCTCTCCGTATTCGGGTCGTTCCTTCAGCTCACCCGTCCAATCCCAAGCACAGACCTCTTCCGGGTCGCGTGCAAAAGGCAGGAAAGTATAGGTTACCCATCCGCATTCTGTAGCACCTCCCACGATGAAAAGTTCGTTCCAAGCCGTAAAGAGCTCGCCATGAAGGGTCTTGGCATTCAAGTCGACCGTAATACGGTAAATATCCTCACTGACAGGCACAACCCATTGCGAGGCCACGCTGTCGCGACCTAAGGTATAGGGCAACGTATTGTTAACTACGTAAGAATCCTCGTAAGTAGGTGTCAAATAGCGGATAATGCTGCCCTGGTTGCGTATAGCCAAGGTACCCTGATAAAGCGTACCCGTATATTTAAACTGTTTATTGGGGAAAGCCGTAAGTTCCTGAATACCACCCGGTACGGCACTTCCTACTGCAAAGAGGCGCGACATATCCTGTGCCGTGGCACAAAGGGAAACGAATATAAGAAGTAAGCTAAGAACCCTTTTCATAACTTAATGATTTTACGTGTAACAACAAATCCATCGGCATTGGCCCTGCAGACATATTCTCCTGCAGGAAGAGAAGATAGGCTGAGCTGAGCCTCTGCTGTATGGGAAGAAGCCTGATGCAGCAACTCACGACCCGACAAGTCCACAACGCTCAGACAAATTCTATTGGCTGTATGGCTGCTCTTCAGCTGCAGCATTGCCTTGTCTGCCTGATAGCGCAAAACGGGTGTTTGGGAAGCCGTCTGTGCGGCAATATCCGTTGCATTGGCATATAGGCAGATAACAGTCTCTGTATTGCAGGCCCTGTTGGGAAGTTGCAGAGTCAGACGGCGCAGTACCTCGTCGTAGGTCCATTCCGTAACCTCCTGACCATCTACAGTAACCTGATAAGGCTGTTCCTGGGCCCAGAACTGCACCTCTACATCCCTATTCTCTGGCATTCCTTCGTAGCTACCTTCTCTGGGGGCTATTGTCAGCGTTACTATATCACCATTGCGCTGTTGACGGAAACAGGTAATGGCAAAGGCTCCGTTGCGGTATTCCTCGTTGTCGCCATGATCCTCGTAGAAACGTCCTTCGCCCTCCGTACCTGGTATCACCCATAGCACCAGTTTGTCAACAGGCTTCTTCAGGTGCTGAATACTGGGGTCGTACGTAGGAATGATACTTCCCTTACGGATAAAATGGGGAATTTCATTTAAGGCATACTGATCTGTAAAACGTGTATCACCTTCGCGCATATAGCCTCTGCATACATCAAACCACTCCCCTTCCGGCAACCAAACGTCCCGCTCGCTGGTATCATCGCTATTGACAGGTGTGGAGACAGGGGCTACCAGCATCTGCGAGCCAAAGAGATACTCGTCTTCTGTGGTATAGGAGCAGTTCTCCTCCGGCCACTCGTAATAGAGAGGCCGACAGATGGAAACACCGGTATCATAGGCCTCACGTGCAGCTGTGTATATATAAGGTACCAAGGAGTAGCGGAACTGGAAGACCTGATTCTGCAGGTTGAAATTAGAGAACTTCCAGATACGACGCTCACAGCCGCTCTGACTGGAGCCATGCGTTCTGAAGATAGGCTGGAAGGCACAGAACTGCATCCATCTGAGCACCAGTTCAGGGTCAGTCTTTATATCATTGGGCTGGAGGTATCCGCCACCGTCATGTCCCCAATAGCCAAAGCATACATTGGCAGAAGTGGCAGTGTAATAAGACTCGAACTGCAATGTACCAAAAGTCGCAAACGTATCACCCGAGAAACCCAAGGGGTAACGGTGACTACCCATGCCGCCCCAGCGATGGAAGACCACAGGCCTATGGTCAGGGCGGTTCTGACGCATATCATTATAGAATACATGGTTCAGCCAGAATGTTTGTCCCAAGCCTGGTATGTAGCTGCTGGTCTTATCCTGCTGCCAGTCGAGCCACCAGAAATCCACTCCTTCCTTCTCGCGTACCCGGATGATATTTTTGAAGAAGGTACGGTAGAAGGTGCTGTCCTCCAGTTGCCAGGGGACGGTGGTAGCATCAGCAGGAAGCCCCATATCATCACGTATCTTGCTGAAATTATCATCGCTGCTCCCTATCCCATCAGCAGGATGCAGATTCAGGGCTGTACAAGTATTATGTGTATGCATCCAACTCAGCAAGGTCTTAGGTGTAGGGATGAGGGATTTGTTCCATGTCCATCCCGTCCAGGAGTTCTGATGCCAGTCACAATCCAGCATCAGCACATCATGGGGCACCTTCTTGCTCTCCATATCCTTCACTATCTGCTGGAACTCGCTTTGCGAATAAGCCTGATACTTGCTGTACCAATAGCCGAACATATAGAGGGGAGGCAGAGGCTGACGGCCAGCAATCCTCACATAGTCGCCCAAAGCATCTTTGTACTGATGTCCATAACCTAGGAAATACCAGTCAATGGCCCTGCTGTCGACGGGCTTATCTACCCAGGGAATACCGTCTACTGTAGCACCGAAGGGAAAAGAACGACTGCCGTCTCCACGCGTTGTCAGGGGCGATTCATCCAGAACGGCCCATCCGTCGCGCGAGAGTAAACCTTTCTCCAACGACACACGATGTGTATCGCCGATGTTACCGTCCAGCGTTCGCTGTGTTCCCAACAGATTCATGGCATCATCCTTGCCAGGATACCACAGGATAGTACGTCCGTTCATATTGAAGGTAATACCCAGAATCTTACTGTTCTTCTGTGTAGCGGTAATGGTGGAGCCTACCTTATAACGTAGCGTAAGGCTGTCTGTCTCTACGATAAGGTAGCCGTCTTCCGTTCGCTGGGTGAAACGGGGAACGGGCAACCGACGGTTGACAACAGCAAAGGTAGCCCTATCCTCAAACTTAGAGGTGCTGCTATACTGAATACGAATCAGGCGTGGTGTAAGGATTGTGAATCTTGCCCTGCCGCTTACTACAATAGCAGCACTGTCGGCCTGAGGATTCCATTGCTCATTGGCAAAACACGCTCCGAAGGAAAGCACAAAAAGCAAAGAAATACAGCTTCTGGATAATAGTTGGTTCATTTTCTAGGTTATTTTGCACGCAAAGTTACAAAAAAAAGGAGAAGAATCACATACCAACCTGAGATTTATGAATTATGAATTATGAATTATGGATGAAAAACAATAAATTTGCCCTCAGAAATCAAAATGAGAGACGGAGGGGGCCTACAATCATGCAACAGATTCTGCACCTTTTGTGTATAGCCGGAAGCTGCCAGCTTCATTTCTCTGGGCACGAGCACACGCTCACGCCTGGCTGCTGTATGATAGCTATGGCCAGTCACGTTGGTAATATAAGGCCCTCTGAAGACTGCCAGCTCCTACAGCTTTATTTACCTGCCGACCATCAGACCAGTTGCATGCCGCACAATAGCTACGGAACCTGCGGGTGGTTGCATTTGTTCATGCACCCCATTTTCCAGTTAGAGGGAGACGCATTAAGAATCATGGAACACGACTTCCGTGATGTTATCTTCCGCACCGAGCACACCCCTGAGGCCTACAGGAAA
>JAEEGK010017183.1_pt1 | contig 15808 bp, 14 predicted proteins | sample 8958771 | NCBI WGS metagenome assembly JAEEGK01 (sample SAMN16246547, study PRJNA631951) | gut metagenome | biome: gut microbiome; feature: rumen; material: SC-attached | host: Bos | place: Iran: Karaj | collected 2018-10
TGCGGGCATGAAAAAAGCCTTGAAACACAAGTGTTTCAAGGCTTCCCTCTGGTGGAGATAAGCGGGATCGAACCGCTGACCTCTTGAATGCCATTCAAGCGCTCTCCCAAGTGAATCGGTCACGTACCCCCAGAAACCGATTTGCTCGGGGGAGCGTTTTTGCGTGAAGGGGGGGCTTGGAATACAACGGTTTCGCACATTCGACATTCAACCAATCTGCCTCTACAATGAAGGCAGAAAGGGAGGGCATGGCAATGGGCAAGGTAAAACAACTAAAGCTTGATCGTTATGAGCATGGGCTGCTCGTCAGAGCTTTATATGAAGAATGGAACCAGATGCTGGACGCCGGTGCTGATACGACAGCGATAGATGATCTGATCCTGCGGGTCATTGACGCGCCGACGAGAAAACGATTAGGGAGGATTTGATAATGAATGAGCTTACATACCATCGTGAGGGAGACTATCTGCTCCCCGACCTGATTCCCCCAGCAACGCCCCGGATTGGGATATGGGGTATGCGGCGGCGTGAATTTCTGAGAAATCACCGGGGCGGCATCTACACCGGGCTGCTGCTCAGCGGGATGCTGAATGCCCACCTGGAGGAGATCGACCGCTCAGCCAACGAGATGTTCGATCTGCTGATAAATCAGTACGCTGAGCGCGAGGGTGTGACGGAGAAGCTTAAGGCATCTGACCAGATGGAATGGGTGCGGCGGATGAACAGTATTCGGGAGTGTGTTGAAGAGATTGTAAATCACGATTATGTCTGTATGTAATTCACAGAGTGGCGGGGAGCAATCCCCGCCACTCTGTCTTTTTCGCTTATACTGCTTTGCTCATCCAGTTCGTGCAGAATTGCAAGGATGCCGCCTGTCATGGAGAGCAGCTGCAGGACGTCCTGCTTTGAAGTAGTAGGAAACAGTTTATACGCCCTCCTTCTTGCAGCATCCTACGACAGCGATACGCTGCGGCGTACTGTCCTCCGATGACCGATATTGGATTGTAATTTCATTATAGGGCGATTCCGGCAAAAACGCAAGAAGGGAGCCGTCTCCAATTACCGGACAAGCAACATGGAAGCCGCACGATTTTTTGGGGAAAAGAATTTCGGGCAAACGATATTTTATTACGTATCCGTTTGTTTGCGATAATGATAAAACAGAAAGCTGAAATCATTCTGAAAATGGGTCAGGCATTATCTCGAACAGCGACCATCTGAAAAGGCTTGCAAGCAACTGCCCAATCTCGTTGGAGACTTGCGCTTGCAGGAAACGTCTGGCGCAGTATTTCCGGAAATACGCGCGCTGCACAGACCGGCGACGATCTTCTGTTCGCCGGAGCCGAGGCAGGCGGACAGCAGCGCTGCTCTCATGTTTTTCCTGCCGTCTTCATCGTCGAGAAGTTTCAGGCAAAGCCCAGTTAGCGCCTCTGCGCTTTTTTCGGAGACAGCGCCTCCAGTTCTGCACCAGAACATCTGATTATATGCTTCACAGCCGCCAACGGTATCAGACAGGACCATAGGCAGGCCCTTTGCCGCAGCTTCGCTGACGCTCATACCGCCGGGCTTGGTCAGCAGGAGGTCTGCACTGTCCATCAATTGAGAGATATTTTCCACCTGCCCATAGACATGGATTCCAGGAGCTCCTCCGTATCGCTTCCGCAGTCGGCGGAATAAACCTCGGTTCGTACCGCAGACAACGCTGACTTCGATGCTGCCGCCCTTTTTTCCCGCCAGCAAACGCAGCACCCGCTCCATTTGGCCGCAGCCCATACTGCCGCACATCAGCAGTAAATGTTTTTGGGCAGGCGCAATGCCACAGCGGCGTTTTGCGTCCGCCGTGTCGCTCGCGCTGCGGAACTGCGACCTCACCGGCATCCCGCTCACAAGGATCCTGCTCCTGGGAATTCCACGTTGCGTCAACGCGTCCCCGACGGATGCGCTGGGAACAAAATGCAGATCCATTTCTGTGTATTCGGCACCGGGGGTAACCGTGTAGTCCGTTTCCACTCTTCCTGTTTTGACGGAAAGGCCGTAGGTTTTTACTGCATCCGTCAACATCAGGGCCGCGAAAACATGCGTACACAGCACGGAATCAAAGACGCCTTCACGAATACGGCGGGCAAGCCGTCGTTTTCCAAGGCCGAGGATCGCTCTGACCGGATGTCCTTTCCGGAACATCGCGCTGTGTTTCTCGGTGTACCGATAGGCGGCCCTAAACAGATGGGGAAAGCGGCAATATACGAAGCTGTGGAGCCGGGAGCAGAGGCGGGAAAAGCCCGGCGAGATCAGCGATACGCAGTCCAGCGTTTCACTCTCACCCCCGACAGCGGCAATGGCATCCCGCAGCGCAGACGCCGCGGCATTGTGCCCGCCGCCGTTATTCGAGCTGAGGATCAAGACACGCACCGTGTTCCCTCCCTTCTCTGTGTTGCTGTATGGCTTGGGCCTTACACAGCCGGGGCCTGTTAAATCGCTGGATTATAATAAACGGCAGGTTTCCCAGCAGAACATAGGCAGTATAGGCGCATATTCCGCCCTCGCCGGGCCAGAGACGAAGCAGTATCAACCCGGCGGCACACAGGAGCCAATGGGTCAGCTCTGCCACACAGTTTTCGCGAATCAGGCGATGCAGCGCACCGGTGTCCGGCCTGCCGCCGGTCGTTTTTGCCGGAATCGCGCCTGGGAACATCCGGCTGACGTCAGGCACACGCTTTTGCCACGCGCGGACGCGAAGCGCACGAAAAATCTTCTGTTCCCAGGCAAAGCAGCGAAACGGCGCCCGCTCCGGCTCAAGAGGAAGCCGGGCAAGCCATCTTCCTGCAGGGAAGCACAGCAATCCCAGGATAGCCATGTACAGAAGGCAGAGCAGTGTTTTCCGCAGAATCATCCATCGACACCGCCCTCCTTTGTCTGCAAATGGATCTCCTCAAACCGCTGATCCAGCGCGGCGGCGATCTCCGCACAGGCCAGCAGCTCTTCCCCGACCCGTCCCGACGGGTCGGGCTGCTTTTTGTAGCGGAGCTTGTGCTCTAGACTGGCCCAGCAGTCCATTGCCAATGTACGCAACTGAACCTCTACCTTCATTTCTCGAACCTGATCCCGCAAGAAAATCGGGACGGAAACAACCAGATTCAAGCTGCGATACCCTGACATCTTCGGCATCTGAATATAATCTCTCTTCCGCACTAAGGTAATTCCGGATTGACTAAGAAAAGCTTTTGCCATTGCATAGACGTCTGAGCAGAAGGAGCAGATCACGCGTACCCCTGCCACATCATAAAGGTTTTCCTCGATGCTTTCCACTGTCAGCGGAAAGCCTTTTCGAAAGAGTTTATCTACAATACTCTCCGGACTCTTTAAACGCGTTTTGATGCTCTCAATAGGATTGTCTGATCCCCGAAGCTCAAGATCTTCGTTGAGGACTTTAAAACGAGTCTCCACCTCCATCATGGCGCACCGATAATATGCCATCAATTCCTTATACGGTGCAGCATGTTCTTTTACCCATGATCTGGCGTCGATATCTGTCAAAGGCGCTGCAAGGGCCCGATCCATCTTGATAAGTTTGTTTGACGCAGAATCCATTTCAATGATCCTTTCCTGTTTATTCTGTTCTCAATGCCACAACAGGATCCTTATTCGCCGCGCTGCGGGATGGGATGATCCCAGCGATCAGTGTCAAAAGCATGCTGAGCAAGACCAGTATGAACGCGGCCTGCGGGGGAAGGAAAGCATTTAGATTGTTGAGTCCTGTCAGGTGATGCAGTATCAAGTTGATGGGAATGCAGAGCAAATACGTGATTCCCACGCCCAAAATTCCGGAGGCAAACCCGATAATGACTGTTTCGGCATTGAACATGCTGGAGACATTCCGTTTGGACGCGCCGATGGCCCGGAGAACGCCGATCTCCTTGGTACGTTCCTGTACGGAGATCAGCGTGATCACGCCGATCATGATGGATGAAACCACAAGCGATACTGCCACAAATGCGATCAGCACATATGTAATTGCGTTGATGATCGTCGTGACGGAGGACATCATCAGGCCCACATAGTCCGTATAGCGAATCTCCTGCAGATCGTCGACGGTCTCATTGTAGTCGGCGATGGCCTCCTCAATGAGATCCTTGTCCGCAAAAGACGCCGCATAAAGGTTGATGGATGTGGGGCTATCCAGGTCTACGCAGCCGAGCCTCGTCAGATTCTGCTCATAGCTGCTCTCCGAGAAGAGGAGAATCTCCTCATACAATGCGGCGCACTCCGCGTCGGTATAGGCAGCCAGGTCGGCCTCCAGCCCTGCCAGGAGCTGCTCCGGAGGCATAGCCGCCATCTGTGCCGAGACCTCTGCGGCATACTGTGCCTTGAACTGTTCTGCAACGATCTGGGAAAGCATGGCGTCCAGCTCGTCCTCCTCCATGGCCAGCACATAGTCCCGGACGTCCGCTTCGCCCATACCGGTCTGCGCAGCCATGACCTGTGTGAGCGTCGTTTCCATCTCCTCCCGCGACATGGCAGAGACCGTTTCCTGAACAGCCTGCGCTACAGCCGCTTCATCCGGGATCGCCTTGATCTGGAGATAGGCCCGGAGCCGTCCGGCGTCGTCCAGCGCCGCCAGATAGGCTCTGAACTCCGCGGCTTTGCTCGCCTCATCCAGCGCCGTACCGACGTTTCTGAAGGGCAGTCCGGTAAAAACATCGGTGCCGGGGTCTGCCTGTTGCGCCTTTACGGCGGCAGACTCTTCCGCGTGTGTAAGAACGTATTCCGTCAGCTTGTGCGTATAGCCGATGGCGCCGTTTTCTGTAGCGGCAACAGCATCTTCGTTTGGCTTGACGATGCCGACGACATGCAGACGCATGCCGTTGTCATACAGATATTTCATACCCGCACTTGTTTCCCGTAGGTCGGTATAGGTCCCACTGTTCTTGTCCCAGGTATAGCAATCGGCGTTCAGGATCGTCCGGAAATCCATGGCGCAAATTTCTTCATAGCTCCACTGCTGCACCTCATAATCTACCGTGCTGTGCTCCAGTGCCGCCTGCATCAGCCTTGTAATCTCCTCGCTGGATTTGAGGCCAAGAGCATAGAGTGTCAGATCGTTCAGCTCGTTGTTCCGGTCTGTGAACAGGACGATTTCGTCATAGCGCGTCGGCCAGCTTCCGTATATCAACTCATATTGCTTTTCCGTCACATCATTGACAAGCTTTCCGTTTTCACCGGGAACCAGCTCGCGCCAGAGAGCCACTGAGGAAGCCATCATGGAATCCGTGCTTCCGAAATTCGTCTGTTCCCGCAGCGCGAGCATGGAGGACATGTCCATGCCGGCGTAATCTCGCATGATCTGCGTCATCAGCGCCTGTGTGTCGGAGCGGATGATGTCACCATCCACGTTTTCCGTATAGATCAGCAGCTCCGGGTCATAGGAATACTGCACGCCGGAGAGCGCGCTGGAAAGCTTGCTGCCATCTTCTGCGCGCTGTGCCTCCAGATACTCCTTGAAGGCCTGCAGGTCGTTGTTCTGCTCATCAAGCGAATTCAGGGCGTTCATCATTTCATAGATCATCGCTTTCTGATAGATCGCGTCGTTTTCGTGCTCGGATGTGGAGTGCGCCTTTCCCATAAAGCTTGACAGGAGCGAAGCGGAGTCAAGGTGGCTGGCCTCGATGGTCAGCGGGTAAGAGGAAAGGGTCTCTTCCTGCACGGAATTGATAAAGCCCGTCATACCCTGAGAAACGGCATAAATGAGCGCGATCCCGATGATGCCGATGGAGCCGGCAAAGCTGGTCAGGGCAGTTCGTCCTTTTTTTGTAAACAGGTTTTTTAATGACAGCCCGAAAGCTGTGGCAAAGGACATGGAGGGCTTTTTTCTTCCGCTCTCTGCCTTTTGGGAGGACGCCGCAGCAAAGCCCTGTCCCTCGACCTCTGATATGGGCATGGAGTCAGAAAGGATCCGACCGTCGAGCATTTTAACGATCCGCGTGGAATATGTCTCTGCCAGCTCCGGGTTATGTGTCACCATGATCACCAGATGGTCCTTGGCGATCTCCTTGAGAATCTCCATAACCTGTACACTTGTTTCCGTGTCCAGCGCTCCGGTGGGTTCGTCAGCAAGGATGATATCCGGGTTGTTGACGATGGCGCGAGCAATGGCCACACGCTGCATCTGCCCGCCGGACATCTCGCCGGGCTTTTTACGGAGCTGGTTACCCAGCCCGACCTGTTCCAGAGCCTCCTTCGCGCGCCTGCGCCGTTCTGCTTTTCCGACGCCGGACAGAGTAAGGGCCAGCTCAACGTTCTGAAGCACAGACTGGTGCGGAATTAAGTTGTAGCTCTGAAAAACAAAACCGATAGAGTGATTCCGATAGGCGTCCCAATCCCGATCTCTGTAATCCTTCGTCGATCTTCCGTTGATGACGAGATCGCCGGAAGTATACTGATCCAGCCCTCCGATGATGTTCAGCATGGTTGTTTTTCCGCACCCAGACGGTCCGAGAATTGAGACAAATTCATTTTCACGGAACTTTAGGCTAATTCCCTTGAGCGCCTCGACGGGTTCTCCGCCAGCAGGATATGTTTTTGTGATATTTTTGAGTTCAAGCACGATGATTCCTCCTGTCACTCCTGTTCCAGCCCGGCAAGTCGGCACGCGTTGGCACTGCTGGAGCGCAAGGTGCTGATCGCATTCCGGAGTATAGTAACATCCTGTTCTGTCATTTTGTCCCCATGATCCTTTACCAGCAGCTTCTCAAGCGCTGCGATATCTGCCTTGATCTGTTTTTTCTCTTCCTTCGGCAGCTCTTTTTTTGCTTTGTCCAAAGCGCTTCGGGCACGGCTCAGCTCTTTGCCGGCCTCATTCCGAATCTCAAGGGCCTGACGGCGAACACCGTCCTGAGAGGCATACTCCTCTGCGTCCCGGATGGCCTGCTCGATTTCCGCATCCGACATGCGCTCGTTGTCCGTGATGGTAATGGACTGCTCCTTTCCCGTGTCCAGATCCTTTGCGGAAACCTTCAATATCCCGTTGGCGTCAATGTCGAAGGTCACCTCGATCTGCGGCACGCCGGCGGGCGCGGCTTTGATTCCGTTGAGCTTGAACTTGCCGATGGATTTGTTGTCCTTTGCCATGGGCCGCTCGCCCTGGAGCACGTTGATCTCCACGCTCCGCTGATAGGGCGCGGCAGTGGAAAACACCTGGGAATAGTGGATAGGCAGTGTGGAATTGCGCTCCACCAGCCGTGTCGCCACGCCGCCCACCGTCTCAATGGAGAGGCTCAGAGGCGTCACGTCCAAAAGCAGAAGGTTTGTTCCATCCCCGTACAGCGCCAAGCTGCCGCCGGAGAGTGTATCACCCTGGATGGCGGCGCCCTGGGCCACGCATTCGTCCGGATTGATGCTCTTGGAGGGCGTCATTCCGGTGAGTGCCCGCACCTTCTCCTGCACGGCAGGGATCCGCGTAGAGCCTCCCACCAGGATCACCTTACCCAGTTCTGAGGCCGCGATCCCCGCGTCCGTAAGAGCATTTTGCACAGGGATGCCCGTCCGCTCCACCAGATCGCGGGTCAGTTCGTTGAACAGACTGCGAGTCAGGGTATATTCAAAGTTTATGGGTTGCTGCCCCATGGTCAGGTAAGGAAGTGTGATATAGGCGCTCTCTGCTCCGGAAAGCTCCTTCTTTGCCTGCTCTGCGGCCTCCCGTACCCGCTGCATTGCCGCCGGATCTCTGCGAACGTCCACGTGATGCTCCCTGTGGATGATTTCGGCGAGATGATTGGTGATCCGCTCGTCAAAATCGTCGCCGCCCAGATGGTTGTCGCCATTGGTGGCCAGTACCTCGATGACGCCCTCACCGATCTCAATGATGGACACGTCAAAGGTTCCGCCGCCCAGGTCGTAGACCATGATCTTCTGCGGGCTCCCGTTGTCCAGACCGTAGGCCAGCGCTGCGCTGGTAGGTTCATTGATGATCCGTTTGACGTTGAGCCCGGCGATGCGCCCGGCGTCCTTGGTAGCCTGCCGCTGAATGTCGTTGAAATAGGCAGGCACGGTGATGACGGCGTCGGTGACGCTCTCGCCGAGATAGTTTTCCGCATCCTGGCGGAGTTTCCGGAGAATCATTGCGCTGAGCTCCTGGGGGGAATAGGCCTTTCCGTCAATGCTCTTATGCCAGTCCGTTCCCATGTGCCGTTTGACGGATCTGACGGTGCGATCGCTGTTGACCACCGCCTGACGCAAGGCCTGGTCGCCTACCAGTCGCTCCCCGTCCTTTGTAAAAGCCACAACGCTGGGCGTGGTCCGAGCGCCCTTTTCATTGGGTATGATGACTGCTTTCCCGCCTTCCACCACTGCCACGCAGCTGTTCGTCGTTCCTAGATCGATTCCAATGGTTTTTCCCATGTTCGTTCACGTGTCCTTTCCGCTTTAATGGGCAAATTGCATACCGTACACCAGCGCCTGAATCAGGCCGAATAAAAAACGGGCTGCGATGAGGCCGATTGCCACCCTGCCAAGTATCTGCAGGGGAGAGACGACGACCTGTGTATCGCGCTGTGCCTGTGCCTGTTCGGCCTGCCGGTATTGCCGGTACAGCTGTGCGTAGACCCGGTTGTTCGGCTCCATCTGCAAAGCCCGGCCCAGAAGTTCCTGCGCCCTCGCCGAATCGCCCATTCCGTGCCATGCAACGGCGCTGACGTAGTACCAGCGCGCATTGCGATAGGCGCTGGTCATGCGGGAGAGCTGTTGGATGGCCTCCTGCCAGCGTCCGCTGTTCACCGCATGAATGGCGGAGATCAGCTCGGGTGGGTCACCGGGCTGTGGATGGGGCTTTGTGTCGGTCTGTGCGCCGCCAAAGCCAAAGTCAAAAAAATCTTCAAAATGGAAACCGCCGAAATCGCTGGCCCAGCCGCCGGGTCCGCGATAGCCGCTGTAGCCCCGGTTATCCCGGCTGCCGCCTCCGTACCCGGGGGAGGAAGCTTGCCCATAAGATCCACCCGTATTCTGCTGACTCTGCTGCGTGCGCTTCGATGCATACTTTTCCGGGTTTTGCAGCATGTCGTAGGCCTCGTTGATCTCGTTCATTTTTCTGGCCGCGTTCGCGTCGCCGGGGTGGAGGTCCGGATGATATTCCTTGGCCTTTTTCCGGTAGGCGCGCTTGATCTCCTCCTGAGTCGCTCCCCGGGAAATACCGAGCGCCTGATAGGGATCCTGTACCATGCCGGTCAGCTCCTTTCCCTGAAAGCATGATGTTGGCTCATGTCTTTCGCTCAAATCGCTGTCCGCATCTCGGACAGTGAATGGCAACCTTCTTCCCCCGCCCGGGGTAGGGAATCCGCACGACGGTCCTGCACGAAGGGCAGGTATAGTAACGATTCGTTTTCCGATCCCGCCAGCGCCTCCATGCCAGGGAAGTGTTCTGCGTGAATCTGCTTTTGACCTGCAAAAACATGTTCAGTTCCGATTGCCGTTTGTATGTGTTCTTTGAATATGACCGAAAAAAGGAGCAGAAAAGAAGCAAAACGGCAAACACATAGAAAAACCGGAGTTTTGGAAACAGGGACAGGATCACCAGGATCAACGAAACGTATGAGAGAAAGCGGGAAAGCTCATCGCTTCCATATCGCCCCTGCATCAATCTGCGCGCATTTTCTCCCACGTTCTGAAACCACTTTTTCATCGCACATAACCCCTCTTTCATGTTTCCTGCTGGCTTTCGACGAAGTCCGCCAACTCACCGACTGAGTCAAACCGGCTGCTTTCATGGATATAGACGCCAAACGTGTCTCTGATCCATTGATACAGATCACTCAGCTCCTCATCGTCAAACAGCAAATCTTCACGAAGATTTATACTTCGGCTGATCGTCCGAACCTCCTTATAGGGGAATTGCTCCTGAATCATTCTGAAAATAGAAAGAAGAACATACATGTCGTTACCTCAGGTCGTTTTCTTTCCCGCGTTGAGCCGTGAGACCAGGAACAGGATGATGGTGACAGCCAGCGGAATCAACTGCAGTATGCCGGCGATCACACAGAGTACGGACAACGTGGCATGAGCAGCCGGGAGAAGCCCAGCTACACAAAACAGCAAAACCGCGATGGCGGCTGCCAGCAGGACGAGCAGAATCAGGATCATAAGCACGGCGGACAATTCCTTTCTCTCTGGATTTGATAATCCAAATCCTACCCCTTGTTTCTAAACTGAAACGAAACTCCCGGCCCATTCATCCCAAATAAAAAAAGCTCCTCCCCATCCGACATTGCATCGGGCAGGAGAAGCCTTTTCGTATCCATTTTTTGTCGCGCCGGGCTGCGCTCACCTGGCCATCAGGAAAAGAAATACGATGCTCGGCAGTACGATGATGATCGTATTGCGGATCATTTTCCTGCGCAGACGCTTCCACTCTGCTTCCGGGAGCTCCCGTTCCTTCGGGATCTTCAGCAGACTGAGGATCAGCCCGGAGGAAAGCAGAATGAAATAAGCGTTGATCAGGAACAGATACAGTGCGCCGCCCAGCATCCGCCAATTCCCGTTCGCGATGGAATAGCCGCAGGTACACAGCGGCGGCATCAGGGCTGTGGCGATGGCGACGCCGGGGATGATATTGTTCGCCTTGTCCTGCCGCGTCTGCCCGATGATCCCGGCGATCCCGCCGGCTGTGGCAATAATGACATCGTAAAAGGTGGGAGAAGTTCTGGCAAGCAGTTCGCTCGTTGCCCCCTTTAAGGGAGAGAGAAGAAAATAGACCGTTGAGGACGCAACGCTGACGATGATCTGAAAGATGAACCCCGTCAGATGCTTTTTTACCAGTTGAAAGTTATTTGCCACGGCGCCGTAGGCCATTGCCAGAATGCTGCCCATCAGCGGGGAGATCAGCATGGCTCCGATTATTACCGCTGTGGAGTTTGTATTCAGTCCCACGGAGGCAATCACCATGGCGCAGATCAGCACACAAAGGTTCGTCCCTGTGACTTTTCCTCCGCTGAGCAGGCGATCCCGAATCTCCTCGTTGGAGGCGCTGTCCTCCTTCAGCGAGAACATATTCCGGATCACAGTCCCCATGGATTCGTTCTTGCTTTTCATACTTCACCTCAAAAAGCCGCCCGGAAGAGGCCGCGCAGGGATGCGGCATCTCTTCCGGGCGAGCAAAACCGTTCCGTCCGGTCAGTCGTTCTTCTTTGTGAGTTTCGCCTTGAAGGCCTCAAAATCCGCCTGCATTTTTGCGCGGCGCGCCTCTACCTTCTGCTTGTGGTTTTCCATCTTTTCCTCACGGAGCTTCTGGCGGGCTTCCTTTTCCATCTGGCGCTGCAGCTCCTCAGCCTTCTCCACTTCCTCAGCAACCTCTGCGGCGTCAAAGCGGGTGAGATGGGCAGAGAACTTGGTGAAAGCGGCGTCAAGGGCAATGGGCTCCAACTCGGAGGTCAGCGCGATCAGGGTAGTTTCGTCATCCGGGATAGCCTCGCAGACCTTCTCGATCAGGGAAGCGTTTTTCGCGGTGTCCGCCGTGTCGACGGCGCTGCCGATCAAAGCACCCATTCCTCCGCCGAGCAGAATGCCGAGCGGGCCGCCGAGAATGCCCACCAGACCGCCGATGACGCCGCCGCGATGGGTGTCGTCCGTGGTCTCAACGCCGGTGTCGAATTCATCCCGAGGCAGAATGCGCCCGCCCTCTTTCTTGATGATGCAGGCCTGGGAGACCACGTAACCGGGGGTGACGCTTGCGTGGCGAAGCTCCGAAAGCGCCTGATAAGCCTCGCTCTCCACGTCGAAGTTGACAACAATGATATTCTCTGCCATTTCTTTTTTTCCTCCGTATACTTGATTTTGATTTGCAAGCATGTTACACTTGTTACCGTTTCAACTGTAACGTATAATCGGATTATAGTGACAGGTGTAACGTATGTCAAGGGACAGATGGACAACTGTGACAAAGAAGGAGAAACTGTAACATGGAAAAGGAAAACAGCGCTCACAAGCTTGCCATCGACTGCATTTATGAAGCCCTGCTCCAGCTGATGGAGAAAAAGGAATACAAGGATATTACCATCACGGACATCACAAAAAAGGCCGGCGTCTCCCGTATGGCCTATTATCGGAATTACGCGGACAAGGATGAGATTCTGCTGAGACATCTGCGCATGTATCTGGATCAGGCGGAGGCCAATCTTAAGGAACGGCAGGATCTTTCCCGAGAGGAATTCTGGCGTACTTTCGTGCAGTCCGAGCAGGCGGATCCCATCAACGAAACCATTCTTCGGGCCGGCCTGTTCGAGCAGAGCTTCACGATCCACAAGGACTACCTGATGCGGATCTACTCGGAGCTGTTTCATCTGGACATGCAGGATCAGAACGCGATCCTTCTGATCTATCAAAAGCTGGGAAGCCTGTTCGGCTGCGTCATTTACATGAGCGAGCACAGGGGCGATCTGGATTCCTCCCTCGTCGCCCGCCATCTGGCCAGGTTGGCGAGGGACGGGGTTTAACCTTCACATCCTCTGCTTTGCCACGGCCAGCATCAGCTTGATGCGGTTGAGCTGGTTGACCTCGCTGGCGCCGGGATCATAATCGATGGCGGCGATGTTTGCCCCCGGATAGGCGGCTTTCAGCGCTTTGATGACGCCCTTGCCCATCACGTGGTTCGGCAGGCAGGCAAAGGGCTGGATGCAGACGATGTTGTTGACCTTCTCCTCCAGCAGTTCCACCATTTCGCCGCAGAGGAACCATCCCTCGCCGTATTGATTCCCGATGGAAAGGAAGGGCTTCACGCCCTCCGCGATCCGGTCGATCCGCTGCGGCGGGGAAAAGCGTTTGCTGCGGCGAAGCGCGTCTGTCGCCGGCTTGCGAAGCGCCTCCAGGGCCGGCACGCCGATCCTGGACACGACGGAATCCATGAGTCCCTTTCCGAGATACCGGTGCTTGTAGTCCAGGTCATAGACAAACATGGCGAGGAAGTCCAGAAAATCCGGTACGACGGCCTCCGCACCCTCCTTTTCCAGCAGCTCCACCAGGTGGTTGTTGGCAAGCGGCATGTACTTGACCAGGATCTCGCCGACGATGCCGACCCGGGGTTTCCGGAGCGATTCCTCCAGCGGCAGCGCGTCAAACTCCTGTACGATGCCCTCGCACAGTTCCCGATAGCCAAACTGCGGCTTTTCCCGTCGGAGATCCTCGATGATCCGTTTTTCCCAGGCGTCATGGAGCGCATCGGCAGAACCGGGAACGAGCTCATAGGGGCGCGTCCGATACAGGCACCGCATCATCAGATCGCCCAGAACCAGCGCCCGCAGCCCCTCTGAAAGCATTTTTGCGGTAATATGAAAACCCTCGTTCTTCTCCATACCGTTGGCATTCAGAGAAATGACCGGGATGTGACTCAGTCCCGCCTGGTCCAGAGCACGGCGGATAAAGCCGACGTAGTTGCTGGCGCGGCAGCAGCCGCCGGTCTGGGTCATAATGAGCGCCAGCTTATTTGTATCGTACCGGCCGGACAAAACAGCTTCCATCAGCTGCCCTGTTGTAATAATGGAAGGATAGCAGGCGTCGTTGTTGACGTATCTGAGGCCGACGTCCACGGCCTTCTTTGTGGCATTGTTCAGCATGACCACGTGATAGCCGTTTTTCTCAAAAATCGGCGTTAAAAGGTTGAAGTGGATCGGGCTCATCTGTGGGGCAAGGAGGGTATACCCCTCCTCAAACATTTGTTGGGTGAACTCCGTGCGCGTATAATGGATCGGCTGCGGCTTCGCGCATATGTTTTGGCTGCGGCGCATTTCCATGGCGGCAAGAAGGCTGCGGATCCGGATCCGAGCCGCGCCAAGATTGCTGACCTCGTCGATTTTCAGAACGGTATAGAGCTTTCCGGCTTTTTCCAGGATCTCCTGCACCTGATCGGTGGTAACGGCGTCCAGACCGCAGCCGAAGGAAAACAGCTGCACGAGCTCCAGCTCATCAAACTGACTGACAAATTCCGCCGCGTTGTAAAGCCGGGAATGGAAGACCCACTGGTCCACCACGCGCAGCGGGCGCTCCCGGGAGATGAGATCATAGGGGAGGGAGTCCTCCGTAAATACATCCAGTCCGTAGGAGGCAATCAGCTCCGGGAGCCCATGGTTGATTTCCGGATCGATGTGATAGGGGCGTCCGGCCAGTACGATGCCCCGGCGCCCTTCCGTCAGCATTTCTCCCAAAACACGTTCACCCTGCTGCTGAATGTCCTCCTTCGCTTTCCGCTGCTCCTGCCACGCGGCGCGGGCGGCGGCGCGAACCTCCATGGCGGGGATATTCCATTCCTGCTTGCAGAAGCGCACAAGACGATCCTCCGCTGTTTTCTCATCCGTAAATGCGATAAAGGGGCGCAGATAGCGCAGCTGACCGGAGGTCACGGCCTCCACATTGTTTTTCAGGTTTTCCGGGTAAGAAACGACCATCGGGCAGCTGTAGTGGTTCTGTGCCTCCGGTGTCTCTTGATATTCATAAAAGACGCAGGGGTGAAAAATCGTGGTAACGCCCTGCTCGAAGAGCCATTGTACATGGCCATGGGCCAGCTTGGCCGGGTAACACTCCGATTCCGATGGGATGGAATCCATGCCCATTTCGTAGAGCCCATGGGAAGACCAGGGCGACAGGACCGTCCGAAAGCCCAGAGTCCGGAAAAAGGTCGCCCAATAGGGGTAGTTTTCATACATATTCAAAACGCGGGGCAGCCCGATGACGCCCCTCGGCGCCTCCCCCTCGGGAAGCGGCTCATAATCGAAGATTCTTCGGCGCTTATACTCCACCAGATTCCGCCCTTTTGCAGTGCCGGCAGAAGCGGAGAGCATCTTCTCGCAGCGATTGCCGCTGACGTGCCGCTGCCCGCCGTCGAAGGTATTGACCGTCAGCATGCAGTTGTTTTCGCAGCCGCCGCAGCGTGCGGCCCTCGCTTCATAGCACATGGACTCGATCTCAGAAAGAGAGCGCATGGCGCCCGGTTGCCCAATGTCGTGCGCGCGGGCAAGCAGGGCAGCACCGAAGGCGCCCATGATCCCGGAAATGTCCGGGCATACGACCTCCGTTCCGGCAATCAATTCAAAGGCCCGGAGCACGGCCCGGTTGTAAAAGGTGCCGCCCTGCACAACGATATGGTTTCCAAGCTGCTTGGCGTCGGCAAGCTTGATGACTTTGAACAAGGCGTTCTTGATGACGGAATAGGCAAGTCCTGCGGAAATGTCCGCCACCGGCACGCCCTCCTTTTGCGCCTGCTTGACGTTGGAATTCATAAAGACCGTGCATCGCGTGCCCAGGTCCACCGGCGCTTTGGCCCTGACGGCCTCGACGGCAAATTCTTCGGCGGTCATTCCCAAAGAGGCGGCAAAGTTTTCGATGAAGGAGCCGCAGCCGGAGGAGCAGGCTTCGTTGAGCATAACGGTATCCACACAGCTGTTTTTGATCCGGATGCATTTCATATCCTGTCCGCCGATATCCAGCACACAGTCCACCTGCGGATCAAAAAAAGCCGCGGCGGTCATATGGGCCACGGTTTCCACCTCGCCCTCATCCAAGCGAAATGCGGCCTTCATCAGGGCCTCGCCGTATCCGGTGGAACAGGAGCGGGCGATCTGCGCGGTTTCCGGCATGGCCTTGCAAAGGCTGAGGAGCGCCTCCCGCGCCGTTTCGACGGGGTTTCCACGGTTGGAAGCATAGGTGGAAAACAGCAGCTCGCCGCGCTCTCCGATCAGTGCCAGCTTTGTCGTGGTGGAGCCGGCGTCAAGACCCAGATAACACTTCCCTGTGTAGGACGACAGCTCACCTTTTGTGACTGTCGCTTTTTCATGGC
>JAEEGK010017184.1_pt1 | contig 15808 bp, 13 predicted proteins | sample 8958771 | NCBI WGS metagenome assembly JAEEGK01 (sample SAMN16246547, study PRJNA631951) | gut metagenome | biome: gut microbiome; feature: rumen; material: SC-attached | host: Bos | place: Iran: Karaj | collected 2018-10
ATTATATCACCAGTTTCATATCAAAGTTGGCCATCGGCTTATAGTAGAGGGGCTTGGGAATACAATGTTGAACTAGCTAAGAATGCTATTCATGATATGGGCTTTAATGAAATACAATTTGATTATGTAAGATTCCCAGATCGTATGCAATCAATAGAAAGTAGTTTGGATTACCTAAATACTTATAAAGAAACAAAAGTTCAAGCTATTCAAAGATTTGTTATGTATGCTACAGAGATGCTTCATAAATATAATGTTTATGTATCAATTGATGTCTTTGGTGAAAGTAGTTGGGGCTATGTAACAGCTTATGGACAATATTGGCCAGCAATATCAAATGTTGCTGATGTGATAAGTGCTATGCCATATACTGATCACTTTGATCGTAATAATTCTAGTTATTGGACTAATCCATATAATACAATGAAAACTTGGGGTAAGACAGCAGCTGAAAGACAATCTGAAATACCAACTCCAGCCGTTGCTAGAACTTGGATAACAGCTTATAATCCACCATATTGGAGTAGTAATAAAGTAAGTTATAATGGACCAGAACTTGAAGCGCAAATTAAAGGACTTTATGAAGTTGGCCTTAAAGGTGGTTACATGACATGGAATAGTGCAAGTAATTTAGAAAAATATAAATTACAAAAGAGTGCATTTACAAAGGAGTACAAATGAAAAGAATAACAGTAGAAAATCATGAATATGAAGTAATTGAAGATAATGGTGATTGCTTTGATAAAGAAGAATTTACAGAGAAATACACTGATTACTTCTATGACTATGATTATATCTTAGGAGATTATGCCTATAATAAACTAAGATTAAAAGGATTTTGTGATAAAAATAATAAACGTTTTAACAAAATAAATGACATTCGAAATAAAGATAATTACTTATCTAAAGAATGTGCTTATAAATGCAAGTATTTTTTGTTAAAAATCGTCAAAAAATCTTGAAAATGAATAATTGTATGTTACAATTGTTTTAGGTGATGGTAAGGGAGGATGAAAAGTATGAATAATAACAAAACAATGATTATAACAATGCCTGATGGTAGTCAAGATACTGTTGAAACACTATTAACATTTAAGTTTAATGATAACAATAAGGAATATGTCATTTATACAAAAAATGAAGTAGATGATAATGGCAATGTTACTATATATATTTCTAATGTTGTAAGAAACGGAGAGAATGTAACTTTAACAACAGTTTCTGATGAAGCTGAATGGGCACGTATTAAAGACGTTCTTCGTGATTTATCTAAGACTGAATAGGGGGCTTTATAATGGATGCAATTGAATTAAGACCAAATTTTGGTGCCGCTTCATCTCTTTTTAGTCCTCAAGATTTATTTGCTAATAAAAGAGCAAAATTAGGCGAAAAGAAGTATGGCGCTATCGGAAGAATATATACTAACTTCCTATCAACGGTAACAGCAACTCCTAAAAAAGAAGAAACTAGTACTAAATCTGATGCTTATCAAGATGTTCAAGAGAAACATGGATTAACAGTATTTGCTGAAGGTATTAAAAGCTGTTTAGCAGAAGGAGCTAAGAAATTACGTGTTGGTGGTATTGTTAGTAAAGCAGCCGTTAAGTTTTCTGAAGCTGTTGCTGTTAGCAGACCAAAAGAAGAAGTTGTAGTAGAACAAGCTAAAGAAGTTAAAGAAGAAAAACCAGTTGTTCAAGCAGAAGATACTTCAATGAGTAGAACAAGACTTCATGAAGATACTATGCCTATTTATAATGAACAACCTCAAACGGCAAGTGATTTAAGTAGTCGTCGTTTAGATAGTTATTTATCAAAAGGAATGGCTCCTACTAATAATGATCAAAGTCTTGAAACTTTAGCTGCTAAAATTGATGAAATAAATGCTATTAAAGCTAAAGCATCATCTCTTGAAGCAGAACAAAGTGAGTTACTTGCTGAAGAAGAAGAAATTGATAGAAAACTTACTCAAGCTTTTGATAATGCTGATAAAGATTTATTAAGTGCAACACAATCACTAGAAAAGATTGTAGCTTCTATTAATGAAACTCAAGGTCGTTTAACTGAAAAACGTCGTATGTTAGAACAACTTAATAAAGTAACTAGATAATGTCAATTAATAAAAACTAATACTTAAAGTATTAGTTTTTTTATTATACTTTGTTATAATTAATTAGAGGTGTTATATGACAAATAAGAATATATTAAATTATGTAATGTATGGAATGATTGGTCTTATAGTAATAATCGGTATTATCTTTTTAACTAGTGGTGAAAAGAAACCATCTAACGAACCTAAGGAAGAAGTTAAACAAGAAGTTTTAATAATTGATAATACTAATATAAATATTAATGTTGATGAAGAAGCTAAAATAAACGCTTATATTGTAGATAATCCAAGTGCTGTCTTAACTTATTTTAGTAGTAATAATAATATTGTAACTGTTGATAACATGGGAACTATTAAAGGTATTGATAATGGTACAGCAACGATAACAGTTACATATGTTGGCACAAATGGAACAAGATTAACAAAGATGTGTGTTGTTAATGTTGATGGTGGAGTAGAAATAACAAGTATTACTTTACCTCGTGGTGAAATAGTTATGTTTAAAGGTGATACTTACACATTATCTCCTGAAGTAAGTCCAACAGAATTTGATAGAACAAAATTATCCTTTACATCTAGTAATCCTAATGTAGTTGAAATTGATAAAGAAGGTAAGTTAACTGCCATATCAGTAGGAGCTAGTAGAATAAGAGTAATGGGGGATACTAATATCTTTGCGGATATTATTGTTCGAGTTACTGATGATAATAGTTATCCAACAAAGATAATGATTATGCCAGAATCTATTACAACAATGAATAAAGTAACAATGAAAGTTGATGAAGAAAAAGAATTAGTATATTCAACTAATCCTGAGGATACAGATAAAGAAGTAATTAGATTAAAAAGTAATGATGAATCAATTGTTACTATTAGTGATAAAAAACTAATTGCGAAAAAAGAAGGTACAACAACTGTTAATCTAAGTACTTTAAATGGTATTTCAACAGATATAAAAGTTGTTGTTAAACCAAATATTATTGAAGTTAAAGCCCTTAATATAACTTCAAATACAACTTTAAATTTAAAAGTTAATGAAACAAGTAAAATAACTTATGAAGTTACACCATCTAATGCAACTGATAAAACGGTATCTTTCCAAAGTTCAAATAATGGTGTAGCAACAGTAGATCAAAATGGTAATGTTAAAGCAGTTGCTAATGGTACAACAACTATTAAAGTAGTAACTACAAATGGTATGAAAACAAAACAAATTAATGTAACGGTAACTGGTGGAAGTAGTTCATCAAGTACTCCAAGTACTCCTAGTTCATCAGGTAGTAGTTATTGTAAACTTGGTACAAAAGTTGGTACTACAAAGAGTGAATTATTAAGTAGTCCAACTGATGCAGGTTTTGATAAGTGTAAGCGAGTATCACAAAACTTAGTACCTTATATTAATGGGGTTAACTATGGACAAGATGGTAGTTATGTTATGAAAGTTGGCGAAACTCTAACTGTTAATGTTAAATTACCAACTCTATGTGGAAAGATTGATACTTTAACAAGAACAAATCATGATGGACAATCAGGATGGAGTGAATATGTATCACAATCTAGTAATCCAAAAGTTAATCGTGATAATAAGAGTACATATGTATCTGGAGTTACTAGTTATACTTGGAAGATAACTGCCAAGAAACCAGGATGTGTAACAGTATCACAAACTGCTCAATTTGATGTTACTAGTCCAAGTGGAAGAAGAGGTAATATGAAATCAATGATAAGACTTCATATTAAGATAGAGGGATAATATGAATAAGAAGTATGTAGATTATATAATTTATGGTGTGTTAGGTATTGTCTTTATCTTTTCCTTAACCTTAATCTTCTCAAGTGATAAGGGTAGTACATCTAATAATGCTAATAACAAAGTTGTTGAAGAATTAGTTCTTGATACTCCAAACCTAACTGTTAAAGTTGGTGAAGAAATGGAACTAAGTGCTCATGTAAATAATAATACTAGTGCAGCTATTACATATCTATCTTTAAATACTGATGTTGCAACTATAAATGAAAATCATGTTGTAAAAGGTATTAATACAGGTAGAACATATATTATGGTTCGATATCATGATAATAATGGTACTGATCAAATTAAACATTGTTCTGTTGATGTTCTAACAAATGAAAATTATAAAATAGAACGTATTTCTATGGCTGATGGCGAAATTGTAGTTAAAGTGGGAGATAGTTATAAATTAGAATATCAAGTAATACCTGAAAGTTTTAATTATAAAAACGAATACTTAGTAACTGACAGTTCAATTATTTCTGTTGATAAAGATGGAACTATAAAAGGTTTAAAAGAGGGAGTAGCCGTTATTCGTATTAAAGTAAATGATGCAACTTTAGATAAAACTGTTTATGTAACAAATAAAGAAGTAACATCAGGTCTTGCTGTATTACCATCTAGTATTACTTTTAAAGCTAATAGTATGAAGATAAAAATAGATGATGAAGCTGATGTTCAATATTCATATCAACCTGATAATGCTGAGCTAGCAAAATATAGTATGTGGACAAGTAGTGATCCTGAAGTTGTTTCTGTAGTAGATGGTAAAATAAAAGGCTTAAAAGAAGGTGTTAGTAATATAACTCTTGAAACAGCAAATGGTATGACGATATCAACTAAAGTAACCGTTTCACCAAAAGAAATAAAAGCAACAGGTATTGATGTTACAAGTGAAACAAGTCTTACAATGAATGTTGGTGATGTTAAAGATATTACCTATAAGGTTGAACCTGAAGATACAACGGATAAAGTAACCTTTAGTACAAGTAATAGTAGTGTTGCAAGTGTTGATAAGAATGGTAAAATAACAGCCTTAGCTGGAGGCTCTGCAACAATTACTATTAAAGCAGGAACTATTAAAAAGAATATTAGTGTAACAGTAAATAATCCAAGTGGATCCGGTTCATCTGGTTCATCAAGTTCAGGAAGTTCTTCTGGAAGCAGTTCTGGTCATTGTAAAATATCAAGTGATCCAGCTGATGAAAAATATAACTCTTGTTTTAGATATTCACACAACTTATCATTATCTGTTGGTGGACAAGATTCAACTATTACAATGAAAGTAGGAGAAACAAGAAGTGTAAGAGCTTATTTACCAAAGGAATGTGGAACTTTAATTCAATATACAAGAAGATCACCAGATGGTGGAAGTGGCTGGCGAAACTATGTTTCTCAATCATATAGTGGTGTTGATAGTTCTGGTTTTAACTGGGTTATTACTGCTAAGAAAAAAGGTACAGTAACTGTATCTCAAACTATTCAATATGATGCTAAATCACCATCAGGTAAATGCTCTGGTAATGTTAAATCAATGATTAGATTACATATTAAAATTACTTAAAAAAAGGACTATGTAAATAGTCTTTTTTATTATATAATTAAAAGAGAGTGGTTATTTATGACAAAATTAAAAGATAATTATACAATTAATGATATTTTAGAAACAGTTAAAAACTATTTAGAACCTACAGACTTAATTAAAAGAAGTTATGAATATACAATAAATTTATATACGGATATAGATAAAAAGACAATCTTAAATGTTGCTAATATTTTAACCTCTTTACAAGCCGATGAAGAAACTATAGCTGCTTCTTTCTTACATCATTTATTTAATAAAGAATTAATCTCTTTTCAAGAACTTGAAAAAGTCTTTGATAGTACTTTAGTAAGACTAGCTTATGGTATTTATAAATTAAATAAAATAAGTTTTTCAACAGCTAATGACTATTTAGTAGAATACTATAAAAAAGTAATTGTTGGAATGAGTGAAGATGTTCGTGTAATAATTGTTACTCTTGCTGAAAGAGTATATTTAATGCGTACTTTATATAGTTATAGTGTTGAAGATCAAAAAGCTATTGCTAATGAAACACTTGAAATTTTTGCACCAATATCACATCACTTAGGTATTTATAAATTAAAAAGTGAACTTGAAGATTTATCACTAAGATATTTAAAACCAGATGTATATTATGATATTGTTGAAAAACTAAATGGTACTAAAACTGAAAGAGATAATTTAATCAATGAAATGATTAAAGAAGTTTCTGATATTCTTAATGAACATGATATTAAACATGAAATAAAAGGAAGAAGTAAAAGTATATATAGTATTTATAATAAATTAGATAAAGGCCGTAAATTTAGTGATATCTATGATTTACTTGCACTTAGAATCTTAGTTCAAGATGATGCTACATGTTATCTTGTTCTTGGTTTAATTCACTCAAGATTTAAACCAATTGCTAAAAGATTTAAAGACTTTATAGCGATGCCAAAAAGTAATGGTTATCAATCTTTGCATACAACAGTCTTTGGTGTTGAAAATGAATTATATGAAATTCAAATTAGAACGTATGATATGAATGAAGTAGCTGAAAATGGACTTGCTGCTCACTGGTCATATAAAGAACATCGTAATGCCGTTAACTTATCAAGTACTGATGAGAAACTAGAGTTCTTTAAAGCGGTTATTGATTCAAGTAAAAATAATGAATATGATAACTATAATCCATTACATGATGATGACTTAGAAAATAATATTTATGTTTTCACACCAAAGGGTGATGTTATAGAACTACCTAAAGGAAGTACACCAGTTGACTTTGCATATAAAGTTCATACGAAAATTGGTGATTCGATGGTAGGAGCTTTAGTTAATAATCAAATAGTTCCATTAAACTATGAATTACAAGATTCTGATGTTATCAAGATTAATACTAGTAAATTAAGTAGTGGACCATCAGAAGATTGGTTAAATTTTGTTAAATTAAATTCAACTAAGAGTAAGATTAAGAATTTCTTCTCAAAGACTAGAAAAGATGATTTAATCATTAATGGTAAACAAGAATTAGAAAAAGAATTAAGAAAAAGAAAAATATCTATTAATGATTTTTATACTGATGAAAATGTTAAAAAGGTATTAAAAGAATTAAAACTAAGTACTTTAGAAGAATTATATATAGATATTTCAGGTAATAAATATTCTCCTAAGTTTGTAATTGGTATTATATATGATACTAAGGAAACAGAAGAGATCAAGGGGCCTAGAGTTGTAACTAAAAATGAACTTGATATTAATGTATCAGGTTTAACTGATATAAGAGTTAATATTGCATCTTGTTGTAATCCAATCCCTGGTGATGAAATAGTAGGTTATATTACTAGAAATAATGGTATAACGATTCATAGAAAGAGTTGTTCTAATCTACTTCATTTAGATGAAAGAATGGTTGATGTTTCATTTAACCCTGTTACAAAGAATAAATATTTAACAAGTATAAAAGTAATTTTACGTGATGATGAAAATAGATTAGCGAATATTGTAAATAGTTTAGTAATTAAGAATGTTTTTATAGAAGAAATAAAAACTTTCTATCATGATAATACTATTGGTTATCTATTAAGTTTTTATGTTCCTAATCTAGAATATTTAGAGAAGTTGATTGCCGAAATCAAACAATCTAAAAATGTAAAGGAGGTAGAAAGAATCTAATGAGAGCAGTTGTTCAAAGAGTACAAAATGCTAGTGTATCAGTTGATGATAAGATAGTAGGTAAAATTAATTATGGTTATATGATATTAGTTGGTTTTACTGAGGGTGATAATGATGATACTATTGAAGCTATGGTTAAAAAGATTCTTAATCTTCGTATTATGGATGATGAAAATGGTGTTATGAATAAAAGTATTTTAGATATTGGTGGAGAAATTCTTTCAATATCACAATTTACTTTATATGGAGATGCTAGAAAAGGTAATCGTCCAAGTTATATTCTTGCTTTAAAAGGTGAAGAAGCAACCATTTTGTATGATAAATTTAATGATGAATTAAGTAAATATATTCATGTAGAAAAAGGAATTTTTGGAGCTAATATGCAAGTATCTCTTGTCAATGATGGTCCAACAACAATCCTTTTGGAGAAATAGTATGAAAAGAATAATAAGTATAGGTTCGTCAGTGTTAGATACAACTTTACCGGTTGATCACTATCCAGTTGAGAATACTAAAAATAGAATAGGTGATAAAAGACTTGTAAATGGTGGAGGAGCATGTAATAATGCAACATATCTACTAGGTTTATGGGATAATGATATTACTTTTATTAGTACGGTAGGTAATGATCATGATGGTGAGTTTTTAGAGAAAGAGATGAAAAGTGTAGGTGTTAAAACATTATTTACAAAACTAGATAATGTTCCTACGGCAACAAGCTATATTGTTACTAATCTATCTAATAGTTCAAGAACAATCATAGTTAATAAAAGTGATTTATTAAAAGGCAATAAAGATGTCTCTGTTACAGGAGATTATATCTTAGTTGATGGTAATGATTATGAAGTGGCTTTAAAAGTATTTAGAGATAATCCAGAAGCTATTAAAGTAATTGATGCTGGAAGATGTAGTGAAGGAATATTAACTTTAAATAAATATTGTGATTATATTGTTTGTTCTAATGACTTTGCAAAAGAATATACAAAAAAAGACATGAACTATGATGATTTAGAAGGATTAAAAAATATTTATAATGAAATTCAAAAAGATTATCGAGGAACGCTTATAATTACTTTAGAAGATCATGGTTGCATGGTTAAACTTAATGACACATTTCATTTTATCCCATCTATTAAAGTTGATAGTGTGGATACAAATGGAGCAGGGGATATTTTCCATGGAGCCTTTGTTCACTTCTTAAGTTTAGGTTATTTTGATTTACTTAAAGTACTACGTTTATCGAATATAACAGCTGCTTTATCCACAAGATATTTAGGAACTAGAAAAGCTATTCCTGATGTCTCTGAGGTAATAGGTTATGAATAATCTTCCATCACTTGATTTGCATGGAGAATACGCTTTCTCATCGGAAGTATTAGTAAAAGAGTTTATTAATGATCAAATATCATTACATAATAAAAAAGTATGTATTATTCATGGTATTGGAGAAGGAATCTTAAGAAAGACTGTTCATGAAATATTAAAAAATGATAAGAGAATTAAGTCTTATTATATTGACTTCTTCAATCCAGGATGTACAATAGTAGAAATAAAGGAGAACATATGAGTAAATTTATAGTTATATCAGGACCAAGTGGTGTTGGTAAAGGAACTTTAATTAAAATGCTACAAGACAAATACAAAGAATTAGATAAAAAGATTTATTTATCAATTTCTTGTACTACAAGAGAACCACGTGAAGGTGAAGAAGAGGGTGTTTCTTATTACTTTTTAAGTGAAGAAGAATTCTTAGATAGACTAAAAAATGGTGATTTCTTAGAATATAATCAATATGCTGCAACAGGTAAATACTATGGTACACCAAAAAGTACAGCTTTAGACTTTTTAGCTCGTGGATATGATGTTATCTTAGAAATTGATGTTAATGGTTATAAACAAGTTAAAGAAAACTTTAAAGATTGTATTGGTGTCTTTATAACTGCACCATCATTGGATAATTTAAGAAGTAGACTTATTAACCGTGGTACTGAAACAATGGATGTTATTGAACAAAGAATTGAAAGAGCAAAAGAAGAACTAGAATATATTCACTTATATGATAAAGTAATTGTTAATAAAGAAGGTCAAGTAGAAGAAGCTTTTAATGAATTATATGATATCTTAAATAGTGAACAAGTAAGATAAATATAAAAAAAGTAATTAATACTTTAAATTTTAACTAAAATGTTGTATAATATAACTCGTGTTTAAGGGGGATGTTATGCAACGTTTTCGTTATATAACAAGAAATGGTAATCTTGTTACATCTACTGATATCGATTTAATACTAAAAGAAGAAAACTGTTTATTAGTAGTAAATCGTGGAACAATGTTAAGTCCTAAACCTGTTTTCGCTCGCCGTGAACAAGGATTTGTAATAGAAAAAGAACAAGAAATTGATCCAAAAGAACTTCCTAATTTATTATTTAACTTTAATTATTTACCAATATATTATATCGGTTTCTCTAAATCTTATATATCTAAATTACAAAAGAGTACTAAGAAACTAGAAAAAGAATATGAAAATAATAAAAATAGTGAAGAAGGACAATATAATGATTTCTTAAAAGATTTAAAAAGGAATCGTGAAAGATGGTTATTAAGACAAGCTAATGTTGATAAGGTAAGAGAAGACTTTGAAAAGAACATTAGAAAGAATAATATTTCATATATTGATAAAAGTAAAAAAGTAAATATTTATGATAAACCTTTAATGAATATTGAAGATGTTATTGATCAAGAATTTAATAGTTATAGTCTTGATAGTGAAATGACTATTAATGAACTTGAATTTGTACCTGTAAAGAAGGTAAAAAAATAGACTCTATTGTAGAGTCTTTTTTATTACATGTTCAGCATGATCGATTATTTCTTTAGTTTCCGTATAAGCATGAACATTAGGTTCTAAGTATTTACTTACTTCATTCATTTGATTATTAAGTGGAAGCTTATGCATTAATTCTTTTAATAATTCTAAAGCTTCTTTTTTATTATGTTTATAAATATATAATAATTCTAAAGCCATAATAAAACTAATGGCATAATCACCTTGATGATAGAAATGAACATCAATGGTTTCTTTAATATCTTTTTTAGATAGATTCATTTTATTATTAACTTCTTTTATAAATTTTTTATTAAATTTATTAAATTGATTAAAATACATAACATCAATCATTCTTTTTTGATCATGAAAACTTTCTATTAAACCATAGTAGAATTGAAAATCATCAATTGTATGATAAACAAGAATATTTTCATTAAATAAGTTTCTTCCTTCATAGATAGCAACTAATTCAACAAAGATGGATACAAATTCTGCAAAGATATTATATTCATAAAAACCCATAGGATTATATATGTTATTAATAGCATGACCAAATTCATGAACAATTGTAAGATAATCAGATAGATCTCCTTCTTTTCGAATATCAATATAGTTTTTATTAAGACCTCCAATAAAGTAATTCATACCTTGATAATCTTTACTAAATCTTTTTCTAAAAGTTAAGGTCTTTTTATTTAAAATATCATCAACAATCTCTAAAAAATCACTATCTAAGTTTTGATAAAAGTTTCTTGCTAACGCAACAGATTGTTTCTTGGTATAAGTTTGTTTTGGATAATCAATAGTATTATATTTCATATTTACTTCTTTGATTGTTTCAAAATTACTAGATAGACTATTATGATAATCAATTATTACTTTATATAAATCTTTATTATCTTGATATAAACTTTCAAGTTCTCTTAACTTTTTAGTATAAGATAAAGGTTCTCTATTATCTTTTTTGTCTGATAAAGGTAGTCGATTTAATTGAAATAAAAAGAATGAATAATCTTTTTTTAACTTTTCATCTTCAGTTTTACTAATTAAGTCTTTTAATTCTTCAATACAAGTTTTAAATTCTTTTCTTGATAAGATCATAGTACACCTCGGTTTTATACTATCATTAATTAACTATTTTTCTATGTTTTTTGACATTTACTTGACTATGTTTTCATTCTCTTTTGACATAATTAAATATCTCTTATGTTATACTATAATTAGATTATAATAGGAGATAAAATGAAAAAACCAGTTGGAAATGTCATTAATAATAAAATTGGTTATGCAGGGCTTGTAGTAGCTGCTGTATTCTTTTTAGTGTTAATTGCAAGACTTGGTGTTTTATCTTTAAGTACGAAAATAGATGGTATTGATATTCAAACTTTTGCTAAGAATAGAACTACTAGAAGAACTCCTTTAAAAGCAAGTCGTGGTAATATTTATGATGATAATGGTAATATCTTAGCTCAAGATGTATCAAGTTATACTTTAATTGCATACTTAGATCCAAAAAGAAGTGAGAATTCTAAGACCCCTCAACATGTTGTTGATAAAGAAGTAACAGCAAGAGCATTATCTGAAATAATAGACTTAGATTATGATAGTATTTTAAAGTTTTTATCAAAAGAGAATGTCTATCAAACAGAATTCGGTCCTAAAGGTAAAGGATTAAATGAAATTGTTAAAGATAAGATTGTAAAACTTAATTTACCAGGAATAGATTTTATTGAATCTAAAAAAAGATATTATCCATATGGTGACTTTGCATCTTATTTAATAGGTTATGCTAAAGAAAATGATAAAGAAGAGTTTGTTGGTGAACTTGGTGTTGAAAAATATTTAAATGATAAACTAAAAGGTTTAGATGGCTATACTGTTTATCAAAAAGATCGTAATGGATATAAAATAGCAGGTACTGATAGTTATACAGAAGAAGCTGTTAATGGTAGTGATGTTTATTTAACAATAGATAATAATGTTCAATTCTTTGTAGATGAAGCTATGAAGAAAACAAAAGATTATACTTATGAAAGTATGTCTATTATTGTTGCTGATGCTAAATCTGGTAAGATTCTAGGTTATTCAACAACACCTAGTTTTGATCCTAATAAACGTAATATTACTAATTATTTAGATAGTAACTCTAGTATTGCTTTTGAACCAGGTAGTACGATGAAAACATATACTTATATGGCAGCGATGGAAGCTGGTGTATATAGTGGTAAATCAACTTATAAGTCAGGAACTTTTACAACGAAAGATAAAACGGTAATTAAAGATTGGAATAATGTTGGTTGGGGATGGATAAGTTTTGATCAAGGATATATTTATTCTAGTAATACAGCAGTAGTTAATATTATGGATAAATATATGGATGCTAAAACTCTAAAGAAGTATTTAATAAAACTTGGTTTTGGTGAAAAAACAGGAGTATTCCAAAGTGATATTGATGAAACTGATAATTCCATGGAACAAGGTGGTAAATTAGATTTTAAATATGAAACTGAAATCTTTAATGCAGCTTTTGGACAAGGTATTACAACAACACCACTTCAACATATTAAAGCTCTTACTTCCATTGCAAATAATGGTACACTATTAAAACCATATTTAATCTCTAAAATAGTCGATGATAAAGGTAAAGTAACTCTTGAAAATAAAAGAACTGAACTAGGTACTGTTGCTAAACAAAGTACAATTGATTATATGAAGAATTTAATGTGGCATAACGTTAATGATGATGATGGTGCGGGTGTTAAATTTAGAATAAAAGATTATGATATTATTGGTAAAACAGGTACTGCTCAGATTGCTAAAACAAATGGTTCAGGTTATGAAAAAGGAGAAGATGCATATATCCGTAGTGTTGCTTTAATGTTTCCTAAAGATGATCCTGAGATAATTATTTATGCAGTTGCTAAAAGAGCTCCTACTCATGATGCCTTAGCTCGTGCAGTTAAAGAAATAATTGTTAATGTATCTAAATACTATGGTATCTATGAAGAAAAAGAAAATAAAGACAATAAAAATGAACTTTATATTGATAACTATATTAATAAAGATGTTAATATTATAAAGAATGAATTATCAACTAAAAATATTAATTTAGTAATAATAGGTAATGGTGATAAGATTATTAATCAATATCCAGTTAATTCAAAAATAATAAGTAGTACAAAAGTATTTATATTAACAAATGATACAAACTGTAATATGATTGATTTAAAAGGTTATAGTAAGAATGAAGTTAAGACTTATTGTGACTTATTAAAGTTAAATTGTAAGTATCAAGGTAGTGGGTATGTAACTAGTCAAAAACTAGATAATAATAATTTAGAAGTTATCTTAGAATTACCATATTTAAAAGGAAAACAAGAAATAGAGAAAAGAGAAGACACTTAATATTGTGTCTTTTTTTCTTGACAAAAATCTAAATAACTTGTATAAATGACTTTGAGGTGTTTTTATGAACTTAGTCATCGTGGAATCTCCAGCAAAGAGTAAAACTATCGAAAAATTCCTAGGTAAAGATTATAAAGTAGTTAGTAGTGTAGGTCATATTAGAGATCTTGCAACTACTGGTAAGTTTGGTTTAGGTGTTGATGTTGAACATGATTTTAAACCTACTTATATACCTATGGAAGGTAAAAAGAAAGTAATAAATGATTTAAAGAAATTAGTTAAAGATGCAGATAAAATATATCTTGCAACCGACCCCGACCGTGAAGGAGAGGCTATTTCTTGGCATTTATTTGATACTCTAGGTATTAAAGAAAATCAATATGAACGTGTATTATTCTATGAAATTACTAAAGAGAAAGTCTTAGAAGGATTAGAAAATCCTAGAAAAATAGATTTTAATTTAGTAAAGAGTCAAGAAACAAGAAGAATCTTAGACCGTATAATAGGTTTTAGACTTTCTAAGTTAATGCAAAATAAAACAGGTGGTAAAAGTGCAGGTCGTGTACAAAGTGTTGCACTAAAACTTGTTGTTGATCGTGAAAGAGAAATACTAGCTTTCGTTAAAGAACCATATTATGAAATAGATGCCATATTCCATGATTATAATGATATGGATAGTCAATTATATGCATATAAAGGAAAAGAGATTGAAATTAAAGGTAAAGATGAAGCAGATAATATTTTAAAAGCTTTATCTAATACTTTTAATGTTGTTAATATTGAAAAGAAAAATAAAAATAGATCATCTAAGTTTCCATTTACAACATCAACATTGCAACAGGAAGCATCTACTAAATTAAACTTTAATGCTAAGAAAACAATGAGTTTAGCGCAAAAGTTATATGAAGGTATCAATATAGGGTCAGAACATACCGGTTTAATTACGTATATGCGTACAGACTCTATTAGATTATCTGATGAGTTTACTAAACCAACATTTGCGTTTATTAATGAAACATTCGGTAAAGAATATGTTGGAAGAGTTAAAACTAGTAAAAAAGTAGATAATGTTCAAGATGCTCATGAAGGTATTAGACCGACAAGTATCAAGAGAACTCCTGAGATGTTAAAGAATTATTTAACACCAGATGAATTAAAGTTATATAGTTTAATTTATTATAGAACATTAGCATCTTTAATGGCTGATGCTAAGACTTTAGTAACAACGGTATACTTAGATAATAATGAATATAACTTCAAAAGTAGTGGTACTGTTATTACTTTTGATGGATACTTAAAAGTATACGCTAAATATGAAGAAGCAAATGATACAATCTTGCCTGATTTATCTGATGTTAAAGAATTAAATACAGATGATATTAAAGTATCAGAACACTTCACAAAACCAAAGAGTAGATACACTGAAGCAAAACTTATTCATGAACTTGAAGAGTTAGGTATCGGAAGACCAAGTACCTATGCAACAATCATGTCTACAATAAGAGATCGAGATTATGTTGGTGTTGAAGATAAGAAGTTCTATCCAAAAGAAATAGGTTTCACGGTAACTGATAAATTACAAGAATTCTTTAGTAATATTATTAATGTTAAATATACTGCTAATATGGAAACAGAACTCGATGAAATCGCTGAAGGTAAACTAGATAACTTAAAAGTATTACATGAATTCTATGATGTTTTTGAAAAAACATTACATGAAGCTTTTGTTAATATGGAAAGAGTAGGCCCAGCTAAAACAGGTGAAGTATGTCCAATATGTGGCAGTGATTTAGTTCTTCGTAAAGGTAAGTATGGTGAATTTACTGCTTGCTCTAATTACCCTGATTGTACTTATGTAAAAAAGGATGAACAAAAAGTACAAGAAGATCTAAAAGAAACCGGTGAAGTTTGTCCAGAATGTGGTAATAAATTAGTAGTTAGAAAAGGTAGATATGG
>JAEEGK010017190.1_pt1 | contig 15803 bp, 11 predicted proteins | sample 8958771 | NCBI WGS metagenome assembly JAEEGK01 (sample SAMN16246547, study PRJNA631951) | gut metagenome | biome: gut microbiome; feature: rumen; material: SC-attached | host: Bos | place: Iran: Karaj | collected 2018-10
AAAGAAAAAATACTGAGAAAAGCGGAATATCTAGAGAAATTCTTGTTCATTTGGTGTATCATAACCTCGCGTGTTTTCGTGGATATTTTAAGTTTATTTTTCACAAATTATTATACCACAAAACACGTTTCAAATCCTTATTTTTCAATGGTTGTAACCATCTTTAATTATCGTTTTTCCACCTCAAAAAAGACTTCAATATTTTTTCTAAAAAAATCAACGCATGTTTTTAAAGAACACCTAAACCGCATGGATTAAGGTTTATCCCTAAAATTCAAGTGGTAAACTTGAGATCTTATAAAGTAACTCACATTGACTACCCCCTTTTTTACAATCAATCATATTTTCATACTATAAAAAGCTATATACCATAATCGTTATCATCCTTATAAATAAATATATACTTGCATTTGATAATAATTTTTATACTATCAAACTAATATAAATTCTATTTAATTCAATTTTCCCCACCGTCATGACATCTGTAAAATTCAAAGAGAGAGACCACCGGCACAGTTAACACCGGTGTACTCTTCTTTTCACCTCTACGCCTTTCTATCATCCTTCCGATCAGAATGATATAATTTGCAGAGCGTCTTCTTTTGAAGATATTTTTATGAGTTTACCGGCATGAGGCCGGTTTTACAGCTATTAATACTGTGGAATTTTCTGTACTATGGTAGAATTTTCCGTGTGTTGCCAAAGTGAGTAAAAATCATCATGTCCTACAAATTCAAGCCTGTTTCCGTTGTCTCCGTAATCGTAACCGTAGGCAGTAGATTTCTGATTGTTGAGGAACGGCTCGGAAACGGTCTGCCGGTTTACAATACCCCTTCCGGACATCTGGAGCACTGGGAGAACCTTGTTCAGGGGGCGCAGAGAGAGCTTTTTGAAGAAACCGGCATTGTCACCGATCATTTTGACGGTATTGTAGGCATATACAATCTGGTTCAGGATAGCTATACTTTGCTGAGAACCGTATTCTGCCTGAGACTTGATAATTTTCCTGAACTTAAGAATAATGATCCGGACGGAGACATTGTAGCCCACCACTGGCTTACACTGGAGGAATGTCAGAAAATTGAATCCAGCATGCGTTCAGAACTGGTTTTTGACGCTATCAGAGACTACCTTGCCGGTCACATCTATCCTGTCAATCTCATTACTGTCTACAACAAACTATCAGATTCCGTACTAAATACCGCTAATAAAAACATCCGTAATGATGACAGTATGTAATTATTTTACTGTTGCAAAAAAGTGACTATTAATCACATTATTGGTAAAATATCACTATATTAAATTAGACAGAGATTAAACCGCCATCCGGCGGTTTAATCTTTATGTCGCTTGTGAACAAACACATTCCCTTACATCAGAGAGACAACAACAATGGCTGAACGTTTCCGTCCTTACGTGACTGTAGCGGCAATCATCGAATGCCGCGGTAAATATATTCTTGTATCTGAATATGACGAAGCTCCTTATCCTGTATTCGGTCAACCTGCCGGGCATCTTGAAAACAAAGAGGATCTCATCGATGCCGTAAAAAGGGAAATACTCGAGGAAACCGGCCTGAAGCTTGAACCTCAGGGACTTTGCGGTATCTATACATACGTCAAGGATAACGAAACCATTCAGAGATACTGCTTCTACGTTGTAAATGATACCCTTCCGGAGAATCTTACCGCCAGAGATCCTGATGAAGATATCCAGACTGTAGCCTGGTACAGCCGTGAGGAGATTGCCGGACTTAAATCAAAGTACAGAACCCGTCTTGTAAAACACTGCTTCGATGATTATTTTGCAGGTAAAAGATATCCTCTCGATATTCTGAAGACCATCAGACCATAATTGAAATAACCGGCTGCATGGCTTATAATTTCAAGAATACTCTTATAAAAAAAGCATAATCTTTACATAAAAAAACTGGATTTCGGTAAATTTAAAAATGGCAAAAAAAGTAGTAGTCGGCATGTCCGGCGGTGTAGATTCATCAGTATCCGCTTATCTTCTCAAGGAACAGGGATATGACGTTGTCGGACTTTTTATGAAAAACTGGGAAGAAGATGATACCGACACATACTGTTCAGCCGCAGCAGACCTTGCTGATGCCAGGGCCGTATGCGACAAAATCGGCATAGAACTCAAAACCATCAACTTTGCCGCAGAATACTGGGATCGGGTTTTTGAGAATTTCCTTCAGGAATACGGTGCCGGAAGAACCCCGAATCCGGATATTCTCTGTAACAAGGAAATCAAGTTCAAGGCCTTTCTGGATTACGCTTTTGAGGATCTTGATGCAGATTATATAGCCACCGGGCATTACGTACGCAGAACATTTGATGAAAAACCGAAACTTCTGCGCGGAACTGATCCTAACAAGGATCAGAGTTATTTTCTCTACACTCTGGGATATGAACAGATAGGCAAATCACTTTTCCCTGTCGGTGACATTATTAAACCGGAAGTCAGAAAGATTGCCGCAAAGCTCGGACTGGCAACAGCCGCAAAAAAGGATTCCACCGGCATCTGCTTCATCGGAGAAAAGAGATTCAATGAGTTTCTGAGTCGCTTTCTGCCTGCAAAAGCCGGCAATATCGAAACCGTTGACGGCAAGGTTATCGGCAGACATGACGGACTCATGTATCATACTCTGGGCCAGCGCAAAGGTCTGGGCATCGGAGGCATGAAGGATTCATGCAGTGATGAACCTTGGTATGTTGTTGACAAGGATCTTAAGCGGAATGTTCTGATTGTCGCTCAGGGACACAATCACCCGAGACTGATGTCCAGGGCATTAATCGCCAGCAATCTCTGCTTTAACTCAAGAGAACCGATACCTGCCGGCAGATACACAGTCAAAACAAGATACCGCCAGCCGGACATTCCATGTACCGTAGAACAGACTGACGATGATAAAATGATAGTAATATTTGATCATGACGTGGCTGCGGTTACCCCGGGACAGAGTGCTGTTATCTATAACGGTGAGGAATGCCTTGGCGGAGGTATAATTCAGGAGCGTCTGGCAAAAATTTAAAGAAACGAGGAAGCCCGTCCCGGCTGAAACCTTATACAAAGCCCCGCTCTTTAACTCCCGGTTCTATATATTTCTGCGTTTTTCGGAAGTTATTCACTTCTTATTATGACTATGTTTATATGTTTTAATAATAATATTTGATTTTTAGCCAAAAATGAATAAATGAAAACGGAAATATCTGAACCAACCGGCAAGCGTGATTCTATAATGAATAATGGGACAAGGATAAGTCTTTCATCCTGACTCAATAAAAAGCTCTGCTTATATTCTGCAGGTTATTATGTAAAGAACCTGCAAAAAAATAAAGAATGAATTAAAGATACCTCTCGTGAAGCAGGCCACCAGGCTGGAGAATCAGCCGAACCTGTTCTTCTGACTGTATTTTGGTTCTATAACCTGTCACTTTTAAATGACTCCAGATTATCAAAGCAGACAGAAATTCAGCCGCCACGGTAAATTAAACTGATTATAACAACCATGGATTTACATAAACATTCATAATTTGAACAAAAATGTCGGAATTAAAGCATTGTTTATAAAACACTATCAAATATAATATTAGTTATAAACAGGCAGCTTAATGATTATTTTCAATCTGTTTATAAACTTTTATCAGTTGCTGAATTAATTACTGACATGTCTGCTATTCAACGGAGATTACATGGCTAAAGATATTTATTCACAGACTTTGGCATTTGCCGCTATTTGTCAGGCCAGTGCGATTATTCAGGATTTGGCGAATTTCGGAACCTGGGACGAGGATGCAGCTGCCGTGCTTATCAAGTCTCTGGCGTCAGACTCCTCCGACGACGTTTTCAACATCTATCCGGAAACCTACATGAAGCGTGGCTACTACGCTCTGGTACAGAGTTTCAGCGGTCCTGCCGACAGCGAGCCTAAAAACATTCAGCTGGCCAAATATGTAATAACTTTTATAAATTTAGAAAGAAAAATCTCCAAATCGGCCACTGCCATCACCAGACTGAGAAAAAGACTCGAGGATAACACCATCGATGCCAGAAATCAGCATCTAGGTGTACTCGACACCATTCTTATCGAAAATCTCTCAGGAATCTATAAATCTGAAATATCCGACACCGGTATATACAAATTCAATATCTACGGCAAAAAACTCATGCTGCAGCAGCCGCATATTCAGCACCGCATCAGAGCTATGATTCTGGCTGCCGTAAAAGCAGTAATTCACTGGCGTCTATCCGGAGGCAGAAGACTTAACTTCATCTTTAAACGGGGAAAAATGGTCGAATGTTCCAATGAAAAGCTGAAAAAAATTTAATAAAGTGTTATTCTTCACCTGTGCCGGTAGTACCTGCACAGGTTTTTCATTTTCCGAAGACTGCAGGCAATTCTTTCCGTATCTGCAGCCTGTATATAAAATTGAAATACAAAGTAAAAAAATAATAAAACACTAAAAAACAAATATTTAAATATATACTATATAACCTTAACTTCTTCATAATTATACCCTGTGCTAAGTTGTACAGGGTATCGTTTTTCATAGAGTGCTAATAGTTTCGTCAATATCTTCCAAAGTCACATTTAATGCTTTAAGGATACGATCCTGCCGTGCTGTTGTTTTATATCGACGCTTATATTTTTTAGTGCCGAGATTACGATCGCACTTGATTTCTTCAAGCTGATCAATTACTGCCGGTGTGGTGTAATATTTTCTGTTTTCTGTTCTCAAGGAATTGGTCTCATTAAAGATCAACGCATGAAGAATTGCCGCTATGAACCATATAAATGCTTTACCAATCATTGATTCTTCGGAGTGTACTCCGATCTTGCTCATCCCCATAAAGCTCTTTAATGCCATAAAAACTTTTTCAACACAATCCCTTTTACTGTAGGCTGTAAGTGCTTCTATCACTGTCATTTCTTCAGAGGTGACAAGAATATAAAATCCGCATTTCCCCAAAACTTTGTCAATCCGATCATGATTCTTTTGAGCACTCACAATGATGTATGCCGGTTCCTTCTGAGTCTTTCCCTTATTTCCTCTGCCACGCTGCGCAGTTGTTATGGTCCCATCCTGTTGTACTTCAAGATCGAAATATTCGCGAAAGTTTTTAATCTGTTCTTCAGAGTAGTGAGTTTTCCTGTCAACTGCTTTTTGTAATGTTTTTTCTTTGCTATTAAGAGTTCTGTAGAAAGTATCACTATGTTTCTTCTCAAGAGTTCGATCCCAGATGATATGGAAGTATCTGGTCTTTGTATCTCCATCAAACAGTCTTCCTGTAACTGTCAGTCCATACTTATCTTCATTTTCAATGTAGCATCTTGAGGACTTGACCTTATCTGCGTATTGCTCCAAAAGCTCATCCGTAACGCCCATGTTCCTTCTGAGCATAAACAGGAAGTTAATGCCGGCATCATCAAGTCCTTTTATATTTTCCTCCGATATATAGCCTCTGTCCGCAATCTCCGTGATATGCATTTCAGGATGTATCTTATCTTTGCTCTGCTCATTTCCCTTGCGGATCAGTTCCTTAAAAAACTGCGTCATCTCAGAAGATTCTGCCATGTCATTTATGGAACCAGGATAGGTAGTGTAGGTAACTGGAAGACCATCCCTCTGACGAACAACATAGTCAGTGTTCACCTGTTCCAGTGAGGGATCATCTTTTGCGTACCCCTTTTGTACAAGGAACACTCCTTCCGCCTGGCTGTTTACGTTGGTGGAATCATAACAGAGGTATACCTTACCATCATCAAGCGTTTTGTGTGCCCACTTTTCCTTAAATGATTCAATCTTTGAATAAGTCAGCTTTTGGTTTTCAAACTCTCCGATATCCGTATCACTCAGCACCGATTCTGAGAATATGGAATGATCTCTGCACCAGTGAGGATAATGCTGAAACACCGCTGACTCTTCGCAAATCATATACATGGCAAGATCAAGAATTGTCGTTGCATCAGAATTGAATACTTCTGTCAGTAAATCCGTAAGCTCAGAAGAACGTGCAACTTCTTTAACCGCAGCGTGAAGTCCGATAGAAACACAGTCGTCTTTACTCGGTCTTTCCGGAAGATTCTCCTGCTTGAAGATGGAATAGTAATTACTGTTGGCATACATCATCTTCTTTCCTTTTTTCAATTTATCATTTTTATCTCTGAGAACACCTATAAGTTCCTTGTTGTGATCCCAGTATAACTTGCCATCCTCAGAAGTTCTCTGGATAGAGGAAACATTGTAATAAACGTAGCCATTTTTCAAGATAGAAACATTCTTCGGAACTACTACAAGATTATCATCAGAACGGTTAATTCTAGGCATAAAACATAATTCTCCTTACAGGGTATATTATACCCTGTAAATACTAAAAAGAAAAGACCCATTTTTTGATAAATGGATCTATTTGCGCACTTTATTTATGAAGTGATTTAGAAACTTATGTCATTCATGAATAATTGTATTTAGGGTATAATCATAGAGAAGTTAAGGATATATCCTTCAATTAAGACATATCAGGATTCTCAATTCCAGGTCTGAACCGGTTATACCCTCTAAAAAAGCAGTTATTAAAGCAGTACACGAGCCTTCAAGGTACCTTCAATGTTCTTAAGATCATTGAGAACCTCTTCAGGTCTGTCATGATGTATTTCCATAACTACATAACCGATTTCCGGAGTAGTCTGTAAATACTGCGCAGCTACGTTAATGCCTTTTTCTGCAAAGATCTGGTTAATCTTATTGATTACGCCAGGAATATTCTTATGAATATGCAGGAGACGGCTTACACTGTTACCCTGCTTAGGTAATGATACTTCAGGGAAGTTAACAGCGGTAAGGGTTGAACCGTTGTCTGAGTACAATGCCAGCTTGTTGGCAACTTCAATACCGATGTTTCTCTGAGCTTCCTGAGTTGAAGCACCGATATGCGGAGTCAGAATAACGTTGTCGAACTTGGTGAGAACACATTCAAACGGATCGCCGTTCTTAGCAGGTTCTACCGGGTAAACGTCACAGGCGGCACCGCCAACCTTGCCGGATTCAAGAGCTGCTGCAAGAGCATCAATATCAACAACTGTACCTCTTGAAGCATTCAGGAAGATTACGCCGTCCTTCATCTTGGCAAAAGAACCAGCATTGATCATGTTCTTGGTGGTAGGACTTTCAGGAACATGCATGGTGATCACGTCAGCTCTGGCATAAAGTTCATCAATGGTTTCCACCTGATGGGCATTTCCGAGAGCCAGCTTGTTTTCAATATCGTAGAAGATAACATCAAGACCGAGAGCTTCTGCAATGATACCTACCTGAGTACCGATATGACCGTAACCGATGATACCGATGGTCTTGCCACGGGCTTCGTAGCAGCCCTTGGCATTCTTATCCCAGCCGCCACGGTGCAGCAGTGCATTCTTGGCAGGTACGGTTCTGAAGAGTTGCAGATATTCACCTGTTACCAGTTCTGCAACAGAACGTGTATTCGAATAAGGCGCGTTGAATACAGGTATACCGCGGTTTCTGGCTGCTTCGAGATCAACCTGGTTGGTACCGATACAGAAACAACCTACTGCACATAACTTATGGGCAGCTGCAAAAATTTCATCAGTTAAAAAAGTACGGGAACGGATACCAAGAAAATGAACATCCTTGATCTTTTCAAGAAGCTCTTCCTTGTCCATTGCCTTCTTCAGATACTCAACGTTGGTATAACCAGCTTTATTTAAGGTTTCAACTGCGCTAGGATCAACACCCTCAAGTAATAAAACCTTAATCTTATCCTTATCAAGAGAATAACGGCTCATCTCTTCTCCTTGTCTACTTATCTAATCGTCTATTCCGGCTACACAAAAAAACAAACGCTGACAGCTAAATAACACCACAGATGACTGGGATGTATCCGACTGTCAGGTCAGTATGGTTTACTCTGCCGTGGCCCGGACATGTAATTCCGGATTTTTCATCCCTTTGACGGAAATCACGGTGAGACTTTGCTGATTCTCCCGGGGAATCAGCTTTTAAGTATTTGCAGGATGAAAACATCCTCTAACATATACCGCCGGTTCCAGACTCATATGCTGAGGCTTTTCCGGCGTAGCACTATTTCCGGCACAGCCGTACCGGATAAAATGCGGTCATAAAATTACTTGTTAACTTCTCTGCGCTTCTTAACAGCTTCAGAAAGCATTTCAAGTACAGTTTCAGTATCTTCCCAGCCGATACATGCATCGGTGATACTCTGACCGTATACCAGCTTGTCGGCACAGCCTTCAACCAGATCCTGACGGCCTTCAACCAGATGACTTTCAATCATAACACCGAAAATACCCTTGGTGCCTGAAGCGATCTGTTCACTGACGTTCTTGGCAACTTCAACCTGCTTCTTGAACTTCTTTTCACTGTTGGCATGGCTGAAGTCAATCATTACAACAGGATCCAAACCGGCCTTTGCCAGATCCTCAACCGCCTTGTTAACGTGTTCAGCTGAGTAGTTAGGTCCCTTGCTGCCGCCACGGAGAATAATGTGGCAGTCTTCGTTACCTAATGTCTTAACGATAGCGCTGTGACCGAACTTGGTTACTGAGAGGAAGGTGTGTTCGGAAGCTGCAGACTTAAGAGCGTCCATAGCAATCTTTACAGTACCGTCGGTACCGTTCTTAAAACCTACTGGAGCAGAGGTTCCTGAAGCAAGTTCTCTGTGAACCTGAGATTCAGTGGTTCTGGCACCGATAGCCACCCATGAAATGAATTCATCCAGGTACTGAGGGGTCAGAACATCAAGATATTCGGTAGCAATCGGCATACCGAGCTCATTGATGTCCAGCAGTAATTTACGGCCAATCTTGAGACCGGCGTTCATATCGAATGAACCATCCATGAACGGATCGTTGATTAATCCCTTCCAGCCTACTGTTGTACGTGGCTTTTCAAAGTATACACGCATTACAACCTCAAGAGTGTCTGCATACTTTTCACGCAGCTTCATCAGACGTTCAGCGTATTCCATTGCGGAATTTACATCATGAATTGAACATGGACCGGTGATAACAACCAGACGGTCATCATTTCCCTTCATGATATTGTGTATCTTTTCTCTGGCACTGATAACAGTGGCAGCAGCTTTTTCAGTTACCGGATACTTTTCACTGAGAGCTACCGGCGGTAACAGATTGGTGATTTCTTTAATTCTGATATCGTAAATTTTTTCGTTCATATTTTTATTCTTTTTTTACACGCAGCGAGTTCCGGCACGGGATCAGTACAGCATAGAAACAAATCTCAGTACGCCATATCGCATAAAACTGTTGAAAGTTAAAATTTTGTAGTTCATTTTAAATGCCTGCACATCATTAGTCAAACTCTAAATACTGCGTTGACATTTATTGTCATGTAGAGACGGAGAAAAAACGTGTCTGATTATTGCATCAAACTGTCCGGCCGGTAAGAAAATGTTGTAACTTCAGCGGAATTCTTATACCGATGTCTAAATATAACGCTCATCTGTTGAAATAATATACCGAAAATAAGCTGTACAGCATACTGTATCTTATCTGCGTTCCGGCTTTCCACAGCCGTTTTCTATACATTTTTTAAGCAACATATCAGATATTATTTTACTTTTACGGCATAATAATGGTGTTAATAGTGTAAAATAAAACAAGTCAATAAACCTGATGACAGACCTGTTAGTACGGTTACAGATATTGCAAAGTTTTTTTAACAGTCCCCTATTGCCTAACGCTTAACATTTAATACTATGAAAAAAATTCTAAGTAAATCCCAGTTCATTGACGCCTACAGAAAGTTTCTGCCTTATGTAAAGCCTTATATTTTCTGGGCGCTGCTGGGTATCATTCTCACTGTTCCCGTCGGTGCACTGGATGCAGTAATCGCCTACTTCCTGAAACCGTTCATGGATAATGTAATGGTCAACAAGCAGGAGAATTTTGCGGCAATGGTACCGTACATCATTGTCGGATTCACGTTGATGCAGGGATTGTTCATATACTGTTCAGCTTTGGTTAACGGATATGTCGGCAACAAAATCACTCTGGACATCAGACGCGATCTCTACAATAAGCTCATCCACATGGATTCAGCCTATTTTGACAGGAATAATTCCGGTGACATCATCTACCGTTATTATAACGATGCGGATCTCGCATCCAGCGGTCTCATCAACAACATGAAGCTTTTCCTGACCAGATTTTTCTCCTCGGTATCTCTTATCGGGGTGCTTCTCTATAATTCATGGCAGCTGTCAATCATTGCCATCGGCGTACTGGTCATTCTGGTACTTCCGCTCAGGGTGGTCCGTAAAAAAATCAAAGACATCATGAATAAGACCTATACCGAAAATGCCTCAATTATCAGTCTCTACAACGAGGTCTCCGGCGGTCAGAACGTCATCAAGAGCTACAATCTCCATCAGCACATGAACAGGAGATTCGAGGCTATTTCCTCCCAGCTTTTCAAACTGAGCATGCGCCTCATCAGAAATACCAACTGGCTCTCCCCTACCATGCATCTTGTTGCAGCCTGCGGTGTGGCAATAGTTATCGCCTTCGGTGGCAATCTTATAATAAACGGTACCATCACCAGCGGAGAATTCGTATCTTTTCTTACCGCACTGATGATGCTTTACACCCCGCTCAAGGCCATCGGCAATAATTTCATCGAAGTTCAGAAATCCATCATAGCTCTCGATCGTATCTATGAAATCTTCAACAGAGAAACCGTAGAGGAAACCGACAGCAGACAGAATAAAAAGAAGCTCGAAAGCATCGGCAGCTCCATCAGCTTCACTAATCTCTCATTCTCATATGACGGTACCAGACAGATTCTCAAGAACATCAATCTTGAGGTCAAAAAATCCCAGACTGTCGCTTTTGTCGGTAATTCCGGCGGCGGCAAGTCAACCATCTGCTCTCTGCTTCCCCGACTTTATGAATGGCAGAGCGGTGATATCCTCATCGACGGCACCAGCATAAGGGATTATGACATCTGCTCACTGCGAGACAAGATCTCCTACGTCTTCCAGGATAATTTCCTGTTTAACGACACCATCCGCAACAACATCATGATGGTAAATCCTGATGCTACATCTGAAGAAGTGGACAATGCCATAAAGAACGCCTGTCTTACTGACTTTATAAACAATCTGCCTGACGGCCTTGATACGGAAATCGGTGAACGCGGCGCCCTGCTCTCGGGCGGTCAGAAGCAGCGCGTGGCCATCGCCAGAGCCTTCCTGAAAAATGCTCCTATCGTTATCCTTGATGAAGCAACCAGTGCACTTGACAACAAATCTGAAAAAGTGGTTCAGGAGGCCCTGGAGAATCTTATGAAGGACAGAACAGTCTTTGTTATCGCCCACCGCTTAACCACCATTCAGAATGCTGACGTCATCGTGGTTATTAACGAGGGACAGATTGTGGAACAGGGTACACATGAGGAACTTCTGAAACTGAACGGTGCCTACAGTGCCCTCTACAACACAAAACTGCAGATAGAAAACAGACAGAAGGAAATCAAAGCTTAAAGCTTAAAACTTTAAGCCTTTTCTTAAAACCTGAGTCAGCCGGGAGTCGGCAGCATATCACTGCATAACCTCCCGGCCGCATAAAAACAGGTTTTCAGACAGAACACGTACCACCATCATGAAGGTTTGCTCTATCCGGTAAACACCTGTTTTTTTTCTTAATTTCCTCCCCATAATGCAGCCGTGATGCGTCCGGAATCCGCTTTTTCATTCTTTCAAACGGTATTCACCTTTTCCCGGTACTTAAGATTTCCGGGTAATAGGAAAAATCATTATTTTTCTTCAAGTTGTAGTAGAATACCCGCATTAGGACGAACAGACATAAAACAGGTTGAATCAATGAAAAGTATCGAACTCCTCGCACCGGCAAAGAATCTGAAATGCGGCATGGCAGCCATAGACAGCGGTGCTGACGCCGTCTACATCGGCGGTCCGTCTTTCGGAGCCAGAATCAATGTTCCCAACACCATTGATGATATTGCCTGCCTTACGGATTATGCTCATCAGTTCGGGGCAAGAATTCATGTTGCCCTTAATACAATTCTTAATGACAGCGAGCTTGAAGAGGCCAGAGACCTTTCCTTCAAACTGTACGACATCGGAGTCGATGCTCTGATCATTCAGGATCTCGGACTGATAAACGGTCCTCTTCCTCCTATCGAACTTCATGCCAGCACTCAGCAGGACAACAGTTCTCCGGAAAAAATTAAATTTTTAGAGGAGATCGGATTCTCCCAGGCAGTACTGGCAAGAGAACTCAGCTTAAATGACATCAGGGAGATTAAAAAACAGGCCGGCAGCATTAAACTGGAGGCTTTTGTTCACGGGGCTCTCTGTGTAGGCATGAGTGGAAGATGCTATCTTAGTGCCGCCATTACCGGAAGGAGTGCAAACCGTGGTGAATGCGCCCAGCTCTGCCGCGTTGCCCAGAATCTTTTTGATAAGGACGGCAGACCTCTTGCCACTAATAAATTTCTGCTATCCTTAAAGGATCTCAACCAGACCAGAAATCTTAAAGAGCTTATAGATGCAGGTATCAGCTCCTTTAAAATAGAGGGACGACTGAAGGATGAGGGTTATGTCCGCAATGTCACAGCGTGGTACCGCCGGCATCTTGATGCCGTTATAGACGCCGATCCGGAACTCTGCCGCAGTTCCTTCGGTACTGTTAAAACATCATTCACACCTGATGTTGCCAAAAGCTTTAACCGCGGTTTTACCGAATACAATACCCATGAAGTCAAGGATAACTACGCCAACTTTAACGCTCCGGGATTTGTCGGGGAAAAAATCGGTAAACTCCGTGGTGTCAAAGGACATGTTCTCGAATTTGATTTATTCAGAAATATAGAACTGCATAACGGCGACTCACTTAACTATTACAGAAGTGATGCCGAACTCACCGGCTTCCGTATAAGCAAGGTTGTCGACGGCACGAAGGCGGAAATATTCCAGGATTTACCGTTCATCCGTCCGGGCACGGTTTTCTACCGCAGCAAGGATGCGGATTTTGAAAAGACTCTTACCGACAGCTCCAGCATAAGAACCATGGAGCTCCATCTCAGCTACAGCGAGTCTGATACCGGTGTCACCCTCTCGGGATACGATGAGATGACTGCCGGGCAGCCGGTTTCCGTTACCCTGCCGCTTCCGGAATACAATCCGGCGAAAGACCGGGAAAAGCTTAAGGAAAACATTACCGGAAAAATAGGCAGACTTGGTAACACCTGCTATCGTCTTGCTGAACTCGATCTAAACCTCAGCCGTTATTATTTCGTACCTCAGAGTATCCTTAATGAACTGAGACGCACTTTTACAACCACACTGGAAAAGCGTAAAAAAGAACTCATGATAAAGGTTACAGACCATTCAGGAATGTTAAAAAACAGTACTCCTCTTACTCAGGAGGAAAAAAGACTGGGCTTTAAAGCCAATATCTTCAACAGTCTGGCAGAGGAATTCTACATAAAGCACGGGGCCGAATGTACCATCCCGGCCTATGAGAGGGATAAAGGAAATGAGCCTAGAGAGGTGCTGGTATCTAAGCACTGTCTTCATTACTGCTTCGGTCTCTGTCCTTTACGGCACCATGCAGCCAGACAGCCTTTATATCTGCAGATAGGCAGAACCTTCTTCGAGGTACGCAACAACTGTGCCAGATGCCGGATGTCGCTTATCGGTCCTATTCCGCGACCTGCCTGCATTAAATAAAATTTCCGTAATTACCATCCGGCATGGAGCATTGATTCAATACCGCTCCAGGAACGGTAATTACGATTTCCGTTGCAAAACACCGGACTGTCCCTCAAAACAGGGCAGAATACCGGTACAATTTCTAGACAACAGCAGAGCATTATATTAACCTTGATTAAAAGAGAGTAGGCAAATCAGCCGTCATCACGGCTCCGCATAATTGAGGTTAAAACCGGCAACGGTTATTATTTACGCAGATGACATCACGCCTGACTCAATATCTTGATAAAAAATTCGGGCTCACAGCCGGTAACACCTCTGTTAAAACGGAAGTACTGGCCGGAACCTCTACTTTTTTTACCATGTGCTACATTGTAGCCCTCAATCCTAATATTCTCACCGGTTTTCAAACCGGAACTGAACTTTGGAATGCCATTTTCCTCGCAACATGTTTAAGTGCGGTCACCGGAACCCTCTTTATGGCTTTTCTGGCCAACAAACCTCTAGTGGTAGCCTCAGGCATGGGCATGAACACTTTCTTTGCCAGCATAGTTGCCAATATCGCCATAATAACCGGACTGAACTATGACCAGTCATACCGCATAGCTCTCTGCTTTATTCTTTTTGAAGGTCTTTTCTTTCTGATAACCTCTCTAGCCGGCATCAGACATAAAATAGCCAACGATATTCCCCCGTGCATCAAGCTGGCCATCGGTCCGGCCATCGGTCTGATGCTTATAAATATAGGTTTCGGAAGCAATGTAAGTATATACGCCGAGGGCAACCAGTACACCACGCCGTTTTACGTTATGAGAGATTTTTTCGGTGCCATGACCGCCTCATATTTAAAGTACAGCATGGGACACGAATACACCAAAATGGTTATTTCCGTACTTACCATATTCACAGGACTGTTTACCATTGTTCACTATCACCGGAAAAACAACCGGGCCTGTGTAATTATCGGTCTTCTGCTTTCCTCCGTCATGTACTGGACAATGGATTATTTCATTCTTAATGAAAATCCCTTCGCGGCAACCAGAGGCACCTCCTTTCTGCCTTCCTTCTCCAATCTTTACCGGCAGACTTTTTTAAGCTTTGATTTTCAGGGATTTATTAATCTTGGAGCCTACACGGCAGTTGTGGTTCTGGTCACCTTCTGCATCATTGATATGTTCGGTACCATCGGCAGCATTATCGGTACTGCCTCCAAAACCGGACTGGTTAATGAACGGGGGGACATTCCCGGAATAAAGGAAGCACTGACTTCAGATGCTGTTGCCACGGTCACAGCTGCCTGTACCGGTACCAGTACCAACGTCACCTTTGCTGAATCAGCCTCAGGAATCCAGGCCGGAGGACGTACCGGTCTCACCGCTTTTACCTGTGCTGTTCTTCTTTTTCTCTGTATATTTCTGTCACCGGTAATTTCGGTAATACCTGCACCGGCCACATCAGCAGCTCTTATCTATATCGGTATTGTCATGATGCAGGAATTAAACAAAATTGATTTCCGTGACATCGAGCAGATTACCCCGGCATTTGTCATGCTGGTAGCCATATTCTGCTCCGGTTCGGTTGGTAACGGCATCGGCGTCGCCCTGATATGCTATACCGTCATCAAGATGATCGACTTTAAATTCAGAGAGGTCTCCACCCTTACATACTGCGTATCAGCACTCTTTGCAGTTAAATTCTTTCTGGTATTCTGAGACGTCCGGAAAAATTCCGGAATTTTTGCTTGCGGTATCCTGATGGCATCGGCAGTTTTAAGATAGCAATAGAAAAAACGCTGTTTTTTCCTTCTTTCTGCCGGTATTAAAGCTCATTACAGGCAATATTGCACAAGAAACAATCAAGATCGTAAAAAAATGCCGAAATATTATTTTTTTTCTTTACAATTCGAAGTTACCACGTATAATACACACATATCCAGCGGACAGATGGCAGAGCGGTTGAATGCACCGGTCTTGAAAACCGGCGACGCGCGAGCGTTCCTGAGTTCGAATCTCAGTCTGTCCGCCATTCAAAAGGTTCAAATCAATCTTTAATCC
>JAEEGK010017191.1_pt1 | contig 15803 bp, 10 predicted proteins | sample 8958771 | NCBI WGS metagenome assembly JAEEGK01 (sample SAMN16246547, study PRJNA631951) | gut metagenome | biome: gut microbiome; feature: rumen; material: SC-attached | host: Bos | place: Iran: Karaj | collected 2018-10
ATCCTAAAACTTTTGGAGCCGGTATGCTTTGACTCCATACGGCTGGTTCAAAAGTCTGCGCGTCAACGGTGAATTTCAGAATACCACCATTACTGATGCCGCTGCCGTATTTGTATGCGGTTACATAAAGTGTTGCCCCGTTCAACTGCATATCACTTATTGCTATTGCAGTAGTGCCTAAACCTAAAGAAGCATCAATTGTCCATGAGTCTGAACTAGTGAATGATATTGTACCATTGCTAGGACCTGCCTCTGATACTCCGCTTGAAGTGACTGAATAGCCTCTTCTATATATTGCACTTGATGTTACGCTGTTTACAGTGATATTTCCACTGTAATAAATTGTATTTTCCGTGATCTCAAAAACTGAAATTCCTGGTATATTATCATTATTTGTTGTCCAAGCCCATTCAGAGTTTGAAAGATCCCAAGATGCTATGTTGTTTGAAGTCGGTACCTTTACTCTAGCGAGACCTTCTTTTTCTGCGCTGAAATACTGCTTCTTATAAGTCCAAGTGAAATAAAGGTATCCATTAAAGAATTCAATATCATTTACTGCGTATATACGATCAGATTCTCCACCTCTTTTTGCTAATAAAGCAGACGACAAATTAAGTTCCGTTGGAGTACTTACTTCCGTATATCCACTATTGGACGGTTCGTATATACGTAATATATTATTTTTAATAGCAAACAGATAAGCTCCACTGAAGCAAAAATCATTCCAATCGACTGAATTTGTTAATGGATTTGTTATGCTTTGTGTTGAATTGAAGCTGTCGAAAACTTGTGTACCACGTGTTGTGGCAGTATAGTTTCCTGATTCGCTATAGCTGTCAGGTATTGATGAGGAAGATTTTGAATTCACATTACTCCACAATACATACGGTGTACCAAGCGCGTATGAATTCAAAGTAAGCGTTGTTCCCGACTGATTAAGAGTTACAGAATCTTGTGGAAGAGCCAGACATGTAACACTTGGTGAAGAGCTATCTTTATACGAAACTTTCGCAAAAATGTACCTGTTCAAATCAGCTTCTGAATCTATAAGGAACGTCTCGTTTATTGTACCGGCATTAATATCCTTTATTTTTGTGGCGCGGTTCGCAATTGCCGTTAATGAATCTGCGTTCTGAATATACATTACGCTGCTGCCCATGTTCGCTGCTGATGCGGCATAGGCTTTTAACGTCGTGACATCAGCGGAATCCGCCGGAAGATAATACAGACTGCCGGAAACTTGGTTCAAACTATTATACGCTGTTGGCTTGTTCAAAGTAACCGTAATCGTATATGAGTTAACACCGCCAACAAATTCCATCGTAATTGAAATATCTGTTGCTCTGTTCTTTTTTACTTTCGTTTTCTGTGATTCGCCCCGGCAAATAACTTTCTGTGGCGTTGAAACTGTGGCAACGGCATATACATAGCTTCCTACAAGAACGTTGTCAAAAGACATGTCTATGTTAGAAAGCGTATTCCATTCTGTGATTGAATGAGATTCGCTTTTTGTATCTATCTGGCTGCCGTTGGAGTTAAGCAAATCAATCTTAAATGTAATTATGTCGTTGCTGGTACTGCCTTGTTCTGACACAGCCAGTGACATCATTGAAGAAATTGCGCTTTTTGAAAATGAGAAAGAAACTTTTCCGTCTGGTGATCCAAGTTGTGTTTCGCAGGACATCAGACAAAAACTTAAAAGGAAAATAGCAAGAAAAAGAGCTATGAAACGGTTTTTGTTATTCATCTTCCCCTCCAGATAATCTGTTTGAAATAAGTCATATTATTACTATTATATATCAAAAAAAACATCAAATCAGGCAGTTTGATGTTCGGATAGTACAAATTTCGGATGAAAATCTCAGTTGAGATAATAATCTTAAAAAAATCTCCAAATTGTATAATGAAATCATTATAATTGTTTGTAGCGTTTTTTTCGGTCTACCTTGTATGCGCAATATAAATGCGCTAAAATATTGGGTATGGACAAAAAAACAAGAATTATAATAGCTGTGACAGCTCTTGCCGTCGCCGCTTTTGTTGTTGTTACGCCAAGCGTATTCGCACAAACCGGTTCGTATGCGTCTGTTTCTGCCGCATCAGCTTCGGCAGCTTCCGATGAAGCAGTTGATCCGCGCGCGTATGCGGAATGGATATACAGCGTTTTCAATTACGTATATGCAAATTATATAGATGAAGTGGATCCCAAAGTCCTTTACGAAGGAGCTATGCGCGGTCTTATGGACGCGTTTGGCGATCCGCACACAATGTACCTTGACTCGTCGCAGCAGCGTTCTATGGACGACACCGTTAACGGCAGCTTCGGCGGCGTAGGGCTTCTTATTTCCAAGCTTGTCGTGAATTCTCCTGACGAGCCTTCTTACGTGCTTGTTTCTCAGCCGCTTAAGGGAACTCCGGGCTGGTATGCCGGAATTGAGCCGGGCGACCTTATTGTTAAAATTGGCGAAATAGATACTTCTACGCTCACGATGGACGATGTTCTTGGGCTTCTTCGCGGTGAAATTGGAACAAGCGTAGAAGTTACAATACGGCGCGGAAAAGATATGGAGTTCCCTGTCGTACTGGAGCGTGCTCTTATTGAAACAGTGACCGTTGAGTACGGAATGATTACAGAAAGCCCCGGTAAAACTGGATATATCAAGATTTCAGAGTTTTCTGCACTTACTGACAAAAAAATTCAGGAAGCTCTCGATTACTTTAAGACACAGAATTACGACTCGCTCATAATCGATTTGCGCGGTAACGGCGGCGGTCTTCTTATGGGCGCGGAGCTTGTTGCTGACAAGTTCATAAGCGAAGGAACGATTGTTTCTACGAAAGGCAGAAACGGCGTCGTTAAGTCGGAGTACAAAGCTTCTAAACGCAAAACGACTGTGCCAGAAGGAATGCCGATTGTCGTTCTTATAGACGGTTCTTCCGCAAGCGCGTCAGAGATTCTCGCCGGTGCGCTCAAGGACACAAAGAAAGGATATCTTGTTGGTGAACGTTCGTATGGAAAAGGTTCCGTTCAGCAGAGCCTTTCGCTTGGCTTTAAGGACGGCGCAAAATATACTGTAGAAAAATATTATTCCCCGACTGACACAAATATTGACGGTATCGGTATTCCGCCGGATTTTGAAGTTACTTTCCCAGAGCTTTCTGAAAGCGACAAAGAGATTTACACCAAGCTGATGAATGCAAACTTGCTTTACGATTACGCAAAAGAACATCCGGGAATGACGGAAGCTGATGTCGTGGCTTATGCAGACGAGCTTTATAAAGAATATCCGATGGATAAGATTTATTTGCGGCGGATAATCCGTGTTTACGCGAACAGAACACGCGAGGATCCGCTTTATGACTACGAGTTTGATACGCAGCTTAAAGCCGCTGTAGAGACAGTTGTGCGCAAGGATTTTGCGACGCTGTTATCATCTGTGAAGACGCTTAAAGAACTTGAGCTTGAAAGAGAAGCAGCTGCGGCGGAAGAATGAGGCAGTTTTTATGCGGTTCGTTCCCCGATGATTCGGGCAGGCTCGTCGTTAAAGACCGTAATTATCGATATTTAGTCAAGGTTCTTCGCTTTTCTGACGGCGATAAGTTTGATGCAAGGCTTCCTGACGGTAAGCTGGTTCAATTTTGTGTGGAAAAGGTAATGCCGTCATCTGCGGTGATACGCCTTGTTTCGCAAAATGGTCTTGAGCCGGCAACGGCTTCTGCGTCGGATTCTGCGTCGCGCGACGGCAAAACGGCTCAGGGCGTGCAAGCTGCCGAAGTGCAGGGAATTGCCGACGGGATGCCTGAAATATGGCTTTTCCAGTTTTTGCCGAAGCCGCAGAAAATGGATCTTATCGTAAGACAAGCCACCGAATGTGGCGTAAAGCGCATTGTCCCGATTGCGGGCGAGTTTTCTGTTAAAAATGATGCTGCCGGACGCATTGAGCGCTGGGAGCGTATTATCCGTGAGGCTCGTCAGCAGAGCGGCTCCGGGGTTGCTACGGAAATAACAGACGTAGTGGCTGTGGGGGCGGCGGCAGAAATGTGGAAAAAGTTTTCTGCAGGGGGCGCGGATGTGGCGCACTCTGCGCTTGGCGTGCAATCTGCGCCTGGCGCGAGTTCGCGCACTGCGTGTGCTTTTCTTTTGGACGAAAATCCTTCCGCCGGCAAAAGCAGTCTTACCCGCATCAACAAAGCGGAAATTTCTGCCGCCGCCCTGGCAGTCGGCTGTGAAGGCGGCATAAGCGAAAATGAGCGGAAAGTGCTTGCAGAAGCCGGTTTTGAGCCGCTTCACTTCACAACGAACGTTTTACGGGCAGAAACTGCGGCTATATATGGAATAGCTGTAATCCAACAGTTTCTTTCTGCCGATTGATTATATATAGTAGGTCGAATTTCGAGTTTCATGCATTAACAGCAAACAGCTGCGTAGCCAACAAGGTTCCCTGCAAGCCAGTATTGACGAACGAAGTGAGGAACCTACTGAGCTTGTAGGGATGTTGGCGAAAACACTTTGAGATTATTATTTAAGTTAATGGCATTGTTATAAGAGGCTGAATATGAAAGATTTTGAGAAACTTGCCCGTACAATTGATGACGGCAGAAAAGAGATGATTGAGCTGGAGACGCTTCTTACGTCTGTGCCCGCGCTCGCACCAGAAAGCGACGGAAACGGCGAGCTTGACAAGTGCTTGGCTCTTGAAGGCTGGCTTAAGAAAAACGGAATTACGAAACTGGAGCGTTTCGACGCACCGGACAGCCGCGCCAAGAATGGCATTCGCCCGAACCTTGTAGCCACAATTGACGGCGAGGACGATGACCTTACGATTTGGGTTATGGCTCACCTTGACGTTGTTCCTGTTGGCGAGCTTTCTTTGTGGAATACTGATCCGTGGAAAGTCGTTGAAAAAGACGGCAAGATTTATGGGCGCGGCGTAGAAGACGACCAGCAAGGGCTTGTCTCCGGGGTGTTCGCCGCCCTTGCTTTCATAAGAAACGGCGTAAAACCGGCGCACACAGTAAAACTTCTTTTCGTTGCTGATGAGGAAGTCGGCTCAACATACGGTATACAGTATCTTCTTAAGGCACATAAGCTTTTCCGCCCGCAGGATTTAATAATCATACCGGATGGCGGCGACTCGAAAGGCGAGACTGTCGAAGTTGCGGAGAAAAACCTTATCTGGCTCAAAGTCCGCACACTCGGCAAACAGAGCCATGGTTCCCGCCCGGACGAGGGAGCGAACGCATTCCTTGCGAACTGCGAGCTTGCCATGCGGCTCAATGCCCTTGAAACTACAGTTTTCAACGCAAAAGACGCACTTTTTGAGCCGGATCATTCTACGTTCCAGCCGACTAAAAAAGAGGCTAACGTTCCGAACATCAACACAATCCCTGGCGAAGACGTGTTTTACATGGACTGCCGTATTTTGCCGCAATATACTCTTGATGTCGTCCGGGCGGAGTTCCGCCGCGTAATCGCAGACGTCGAAAAGAAATACGGCGTTAAGATAGAAACTTCAGAAGAGCAGGCCGTAGAGTCGCCCGCGACACCTGTTACGGCTCCTGTCGTAAATAAGCTTTCCGAAGCGATTCAGAAAGTTTCCGGCCGCAAAGCAAAACCAATCGGTATTGGCGGCGGAACAGTCGGCGCGTATCTCCGCATAGAGGGTTACCAGGCAGTTGTTTGGGGAACGCTCGATGAGACAGCACATCAACCAAATGAGTATTGTATAGTTGAAAATTTGGTAAAAGATGCTAAAATATTATTAGCAGTCATGCTATAATTTTACTTCTGGTGTGTTCCAGAAGTGATATATTTTCAGTTCGTCCTCAATATATAGGAAGGAAAGGAGTTTATATGAAAAAGGTATTTTTCATTGCAGCTGTATTTGCAGCGGTTTTTTGTGTGTCCTGCGTTTCATCAGGCGTGACAGTTTCTCGTGTAAGTGCTGATACCGTTACAGATTTGAGCGGTTATTGGAATGACACGGATCTTCGCATTGTTGCAGAATCTATTGTTAATGAATGCGTTAATGCAGGTGCAATTACAAACTATATAAAGAAAAACGGCAAAGAGCCTATCGTTATCGTTGGTTCTTTCCGCAATGACAGCGACGAGCATATCGATACATCTATCCTTACAAAGAAATTTGAGGCTGCTCTTATTAACAGCGGTAGAGTTGACTTCGTAGCAAGTTCTTCAGAGCGCAGCGAAATTCGTGACGAAAGAAGCGAGCAGCAGCTTTGGGCAAGCGAAGACACAGCAAAGCGCCTTGCTAATGAGACGGCTGCTGATTTTATGCTTATTGGTTCTGTAAAGACAATCATCGACAGCATTGCCGGAACATCAACCAGAACATATTTTGTTTATGCCGAACTTATTGATATCGAGACAAACAAGAAACTTTGGATGGGCGAGAATTCCGAAATCAAGAAAGTTATAAATCGGTCATCGACCAGAAGATAAGTAGTCTATGCGTATAAAATCATTATATAAGGTTTTACCGCTTCTGCTTGCGGTTCTTTTCCTTTGCTCTTGTGCGACTGCTGATTTTAGCGGTGTTGACGCGACTGTAGTAAGGGGAGATTATTCCGCAGCCAGAAGGGCTATAGATACGCAGAAAGATTCTCTTTACTCAGACAACGACAAAGTTTTGTACAATCTTGATGCAGGACTCCTTTCTCATTATTCAGGAGACTGGAATCAGTCAAACCAAAACTTTTCGGAAGCAGAAAGTCTTATTGAAGAATACTATTCAAAGAGTATTTCTCAGGGCGTAAGCTCTTACTTCGTGAATGATATGGTCGTTGACTATGCTGGTGAGGACTATGAGGACATCTACACGAACTTTTTCATGGCGTTGAATTATATCCACCTTGGAAAATTCGAAGATGCAATGGTAGAAATCCGGCGTTTCGACAATAAGCAGAAGCTTTTGACAACAAAGTATGAGTCACAGATGGAATATGCTGAAAACGAGCTTGGCTCTGGCTACTCAACCGTAGCTTTGCAATTCCAGAATTCGGCGGCAGCTCGATATTTGAGTATGCTGCTTTATAGGGCGAACGGGCAGTCAGATTCCGCCGAAGTTGACCGCAGACTTTTGCTTAAGGCTTTCTCTGAACAGCCTTCTTTGTACGACTTTAGTGTTCCTTCATGTGTAAATGATGAACTTTCTGTTCCTAAAGGAAAAGCTCGTCTTAACTTCGTGGCTTTTACGGGACAGGCTCCTATAAAAGTTGAGGATGTTGAGCGCTATGACGTCGGCGACGGCGTATACTGCAAGATAGCTCTTCCTTTGATGGTAGACAGAGGTAGTTCCGTAAGTTCTATTTCCGTCGATGTATATGATGCTTCAGGGGTTCTTCAGGCAACTGCTGAATCTGTTCCGGAAGATTATTACGTCGAGCCGGAGCCGATTTACGAGCCCGAAGAAGACTATGATGATGCAGAAGATTTTAATGATTTCGATGATTTTGATGACTTTGAAGCCAAAGATCCAGTTTCAAGACGGTCTGCGTATTTCAGAGTTCACACGATAATCGAAGATTCATGTTCTCCGGAAGTAAGCAACAGGGTTAAGAGAGAAACAGGAATTACTGGTGGTGCAACAAACGCTACAACAAGCACTTCTGTAGCACGCCGGTCTGAATCAACTCCTGCTCCGACCAGTACATCAACTACGACTGCGGCTTCAGCACCTACTACAACGACGTCAGGCAGCAGTGATGCTTCATCACGTTCTGCGGCCGCAAGGGCAAGAGCTTTGGTTACTGGAGTCGATTATACCGCTGACAATTACGGCGGTAACGGAGCAGACTCTATCGGTATGGGCAGTACGACATCTGATTTTGTACCAACAGGTGATGCTCTTTATAGAACACAGCTTGAGAAAATCGAGAGTATTGAGAACATCGCGCTGGATACATTCGGTCAGCATGCAAGCGTTATCGCTTCAAGAGCTATGATTAGAGCCATCGGTAAAACAATGAAGACAGGTGCTCTTAGCCTTGCGTCCGAGCTTACTGATGATTCTTCACTTTCAATGCTTTTCTCTGTGCTTTCGTTCGCGTCTCAAGTGACTGATGAAATAACAGAGCAGGCTGACTTAAGAACATCAAGATTCTTCCCCGCATATATCTATGTCGGCGGAATTACGCTTGATCCTGGTGTTTATACGGTTGTTGTTTCTTTCAGAGGTAGTTCGGGACAGGTTATGTCTTCCAACACCTATGAAAATGTAAATGTTACGGCTAAGTCCGTAAATATTTTGGAGGCAATATGTTCAAGATGAAAAATACGATTAAGATACTTTGCGCACTCGTATTTGTCTGCGCACTATTCATTTCATGCGGAAGCGGTTCGGGCAAAGCCCCGGACTGGATTCTCAGCCCTTCTTCCGCATACCCGGATTCTGAATACGTAAGTGCTGTTGGACAGGGCACTTCAAGGCAAGCTGCAGAGCGTGACGCAACGGCGGCTATTACCCGCGAAATTAAACAGCGTGTTCAGGCAGAAATTACTGCACAGGAAAGCCTTGTGAATGACGGACTTGGTTGGTCGCAGAATAACTCATTGTTGTCAACTGTAGATACAACTTCAGACATTGAGATTTCTGGAATTACGATTCAGGAAGTGTACAGCGTAAAACGCAGCGGCGGAGAAGACTGGTATGCGCTTGCTCTTATTAATCGCCAGCAGACAGGTTCGTACTACAAGACAAAAGCTCAGAACAATATCGATGTAATCAACGCAAAGATAATTGAGGCTTACAAGAACCCGAATACATTCACATCTGCAGAGATTCTTCATCAGGCTGTAGTGCTTGCGGAAGAAACTGATATGTACCTTGATATCCTTAACGTAGTTAACAGCAAGATGCGCAGTATCATCGTGCCGGATTATAAGAACGCACAGGCTGTTGCAGAGCTCGAGCGCCAGATGCGCGCGAACGTAACTGTATTCATTGACGTTGATGGTGATGTTAACGGTCGTATTCAGGCAGCGTTCAAATCTGTTCTTAAGAAATACAGTGTTACTACTTCTCTTGATAAAGACACAGCAGCTTACGTGCTTGAAGTAAGCGTTAGCTTTACACCGTTTGAAATGACAGCTGATGTTGCGAACAAGTATGCTCGTTACACACTTGATGCGGCTATGGTTGAGCAGTCTACCGGAAACACAGTTTTCACATACGCTGAGAACGGAAGAGAAGCTCACCTTACTGAGTCAGAGGCTGTACAGCGCGCGATTCGCACAACAGAACAGGCGATAAACCAGAAGTTTTCCGCTCAGTTCGGTGCGTTCGTAACTGGAGAAGACTGAAACTTGATAATTGTTTAAGCAGTGTATAAAACGAAAGCCCGTAAGTCGGTCTTTGAATCGATTCGCGGGCTTTTTTTATTGTGGAGTCAGCTACGCGCCGGGGTGGAGGGGTTGCCTTTGGCAAGTTCGAGCGGAGACCGCGAAGAACCGAGGCGGATTAGCCGATTCGCAACAAGCACGAAGTGCGCAGTTTCTAGCGGCCCCGTAACGCCGGAAAACTTCTGTCAGTTCCGCGCCGATCAACAAGGATGCCCCTTATCTTACTTTGAACATAATTCCGATTATCGCCATCGTAATGAGCAGCTGAAGAATCATGAACTTTACAAGAACCTGCGTCGCGGACCAGTTGAGTTTCTGCCTCATGTGGTCGTGGAGCGGGAAGCGTATAGTTGAGAAAATCTTTATTTTGAAGAAGCGGAGAAGCGCAACTTTCAGCAAGCCCATTCCGCCGTTAACAAGAATAATTGATGATGTTGCAAGGATTAAGAACGGATTTCCAGCTACCATTACGCATACCCCGATGAAAAACCCGAGCGCACGGCTTCCTGCATCGCCCATAAGGACTTTGCTTGGGAATGCGTTGTGCCACAAATAGCCCATAAGTACACCGGAAAGTGCGAATACAAGGATTGCCCATTGCGCGCCGTCTGCAAGATGCGGGACGAGCAGGTATTTTGCTATAACAGAGTGTCCCAGTATGAAATAGAAAATTATTCCGAGCGTTATAAGGCCTATAAGGACGAGCGTACTTGAAAGTCCGTCAACGCCGTCTGTGCAGTTTGTCGTGTTTATGGAAGCCCAAATTATTATGACGGCGATGATGATATAGAGCCATTCCGCCACGGCTATAGGCTTTGTGGTGAACGGCAACCAGAAGTAGATGTTTCCGTCTGGGCTGCGGCATGCGTAATACAGTGTGAATGCGGCGGCTATTGAAAGAATCAGGTCGAGAAGAGCTTTCCTGTATTCGCCCCAGCTTTTTATGCTTCTGTCGTCAAGGTAGCCTGTGAGCATTGTGAGCCATGTAAGCACGATAATTACAATCTGTGCCCATTCAAGCGGGACAAAAAGGAACGCAACGAATACGAATATCGTGATGAATACGACTCCGCTTCCTGTTGGTTTACCTTTTGCAGCCTCGGCTGTTGCAGTGAATTCCCGGCCTCTGTCGTGCGGCAGCCACTTGTAAAACTTAGGAAGCAGCATAACAGTAAGAAGGAATCCTACGAACAAAGAAAGCGTAATAAGAACTGTGTGTGACTGTAAAAGCCTTGCAGGGCTGAAAAATTCTCTTAACCAAGAAGCAAAAATGTAAATCATCTATACGTATACTCCCACTCTCACGGCGAAATTGGCATATTTTTGAACGTGTCCGTGCCATATTCTGGCGTAGTTCGGCTTGCAACAATGCGTACAAGCCGAACCCGTACACTGAACAAGTTTTTTAGTGCTTAAAGTGCCGTGTGCCGGTGAAAATCATCGCAATGCCGTACTTGTTGCAAGCATCGATAGATTCCTGGTCGCGGATCGAGCCGCCCGGCTGGACGATGGCCTTAATTCCGTACTCGGCGGCCTTCTCTACGCAGTCGGCGAACGGGAAGAACGCGTCGCTTATAAGAACTTCCGCGTTTCCTAATCCAAGCGCATCCGTCTTTTCTTTTGCGCGTGAAAGAGCCTGCTCTGCTGCCCAAATTCTGTTCGTCTGACCGCAGCCGATTCCGTAAGCCGTGCGGTTCTTGATTACAAGAATTGCGTTTGACTTTGCGAACATCGCTACTGTCATTCCGAATGCCATTTCATCTATCTGTGCCTGTGTCGGCTTTGCCTTTGTAACAATATCCCACTTGCTGAACAGCTCGTTATCCCTGTTCTGAACAAGAAGACCGCCGGCGACACTCATACATTCATAAGTATCATCGGCATCTACGTCGGCTGTCATAAGGCGAAGGTTCTTTTTTGCGGCAAAGACTTCAAGAGCCTCGTCGGTGTAGCCCGGCGCGACGATAACTTCAAGGAAGCATTTTGACATTTCTTCCGCGGCTTCTTTGTCGATAACCGCGCTGCATCCTACGATGCCGCCGAAAATAGAAACTGGGTCGCAGTCGTATGTCTGCTTGTAGCTTTCAAGAACTGTTTTGCCGAGCGACGCGCCGCACGGTGTGTTGTGTTTAAGTGCGATTGTGAAAACGCTTGATGCCGCGCCGCCAAAGCTTGCCGTTACAGGAGTTCCTTTTGGTTCTGCCTTGTTTCCGTCTTTGTCTTTGCCGCAGATAATTCCGTCATAGGTGGAGAAATCCGTGCCGTTAACCGGCGTCGCGTTCTTTACGAAGCGGTTGAAAGCGCATACGCCTTTCCATGCTACATCAAGGTCGCGGATGTTGTTGTAAGAAAGTTCCTTGCCCTGAAGCTGCTTCATTCCGCCGATAGCGCCTTTTTTGTCCGCCGTCACGTAAAGAGCGGCTTTCTGGTGGCCGTTCTCGCCGTAGCGGAGTTCCTGCGCTTTAACAAGCGGCATGTCGTAGTATGTCGGAAGCTCTTCTTCGAGCATGAAACGGCTAACAGCAGCATCGTAAGCGGAAGTAAGGTTGAAGACCTTTCCCGCAAGACGGCGGTGAAGGTTTATATCCTTTTTGCCGGATTTCATTTCTTCAATTGCGGCCGGATAATCTGCCGGGTCTGTGAGCACCAGAACATCCTGATAATTTTTTGCTGCGGCGCGGATCATTGTTGGTCCGCCGATATCTATAAACTCAACTGTCTCTGGGAAGGAAAGATCGGCCTGCACTTTCTCGAAGAACGGATAAAGGTTCACGCACACAAGGTCGATCGGCTGAACACCGAGCTCTGCGATTTTTTTCATGTGCTCTTCGTTGCTGCGGATGGCAAGAAGTCCTGCGTGAATTGCCGGATGAAGCGTTTTTACACGACCGTCAAGGCATTCCGGGAAGCCTGTAACAGAACTAACATCAGTTACTGGAATACCGTTCTGAATAAGGTACTTGGCTGTTCCGCCGGTTGAAAGAATTTCCCAATCTGCTGAATTGAGATACTGCGCAAGCTCCAGAATTCCGTCTTTTACAAAGACGCTCAAAAGTGCTCGTTTTTTCATTTCTCATTTCTCCTCAAGAGCTGTGCGAACAAGCATTCAGCCCAAAAATGACAAAGTTTTCATAAGAGTATCACAAAATAGGAATATATGCGATAGGGATAATATTAAAGTTCTTCACTTCTTAACACCATTTACTACCTTTACTTTTGGTGGTAAAAGGTGTTAAATATATGTAAGAGGTTTGACATGGCAGATATTAGCGAATTAGAAAAACAGATTGCAAAACTTCCTATTGGATACATTATTGAAAAGGTCATAAACGACAAAAAATATTATTATCAACAATGGAAAGAAAATGGAAAGTCAAAAAGCCGCTATATTTCCGAAGCGGAAGCAAATACACTAAAACCTCAGATAGAAGAAAGAAAAAAACTTCAGAAAGAATTGAAAGTATTGAAAAAGACTCTACCAGCTCCTGTTTCAGAAAAACCAGGTGCGGAAGTTGAAGAGCCTGAGTTCAAACTGGCAGCTCTCTTTGGAGAATCTCTTTTAAAGATGGCTCAGACAGTAAGCCAATATGAACGGCGGGATTGTTTTTCAACGCTTCAAGATTTCTTAAAAGCTCCAGCAGGGGACAAGGTTTGCCTTATTTTTGGGCTTCGTCGTACAGGTAAAACAACTCTTTTGAAGCAGCTTGTTCTTGCAATGAATAAAGAAGAACAAAAATCAGCCATATATATTAAGGCATCTACAGAAAACACAATTGAAGAATTGAATGCAGATTTAAAGCTTGCAAACAAGCTCAAATATAAATATGTCTTTATTGATGAAATCACACTTATTGAAAAGTTCATAGATAATGCAGCCCTTCTTTCGGATGTTTACGCAGTTCAAGGAATGAAAATTGTTTTATCTGGAACAGATTCCCTGGGCTTTTGGTTTGCCCAGAATGAAGAGCTGTACGACCGCGCTCTTACCATTCATACGACCTTTGTGCCTTTCCGTGAATATTCAAGGCTTCTAAAAATCGATGATATTGATGAGTATATCCGTTATGGTGGAACCTTAAAGGCTGGAGAAACTAGTTTTGAGGATAGCGATGCAAATGCCTTCAATGCTTCGTTCAGAACGGATGAATCTACCCGCCGATACATAGACACTGCAATCGCACAGAACATTCAGCATTCCCTTAAATGTTATGACAGGGGAAATCATTTTAGAAATCTGATTGATTTATATAAAAAAGATGAACTTACAAACGCCATTAACAGAATTATAGAAGATATGAATCAGGCCTTTACGGTTGATGTTATTACAAGGGATTTTAAATCAAGTGATTTAGGCTCGGCAAAAGATCTTCTCCGTCGTGAAAAAGATGAATCAAAGCGCACTGATTTTCTGGATACTTTTGATGCAAGTGAAGTTACGAAAAAACTTATGGACATTTTGAAAATCCGCAACAAGGAACGGCAATCTATCGAAATTGAAGAGGTTCATATTCGGGAAATTACTGAATATCTTAAGGCTCTGGATTTAATTGAAATCGTTTACACAGAAAGCATTCCTATCAGCAACAAGAAGCAGGAGCGGATTATTTTTACACAAAGCGGAATGCGATTCTGTCAGGCGCAGGTTCTCGTTTATTCTCTGATGCAGGATGAAGTTTTTGGTTCTTTGACAGGAGAATTACGTGATATTATCACAGATAAAATCCTTGAGGATGTTCGTGGACGAATGCTTGAAGATATTGTTTTTCTGGAAACTAAGCGTACCTACGGTTCAAAGCGTAATGTCTTTAAACTTAAGTTTGCATCTGGCGAATTTGATATGGTTATTCAGGATAAGACAAAAAAGCAATGTGAGATTTTTGAAATCAAACATACTAAAGAACCATTCCCGGCTCAGTACCGTCATATTACTGATGAAGAAAAAATCACTCTTACAGAAGCTCAATTCGGAAAGGTTGTACGAAAATGTGTACTCTATCGCGGAGAGTCGCAGATGCTGGAAAACGGCATTGAGTATAAGAATGTGGAAGAGTTTTTAAAGAGGTTGGTTTGAGAAAAGTCAATCATATAAAATTTCCAAAACCCATCATTTTTAACTACTTTTGGAACTTAAAGAAAAAGGTGATTTTTGCTTTGAATCATGGTATAGTTTTTTATAAGGAGATTTAGTTATGAGGAAAATTTTTGTAATTATGCTTTTGGCTCTAGTGCCTGTTATGATTTTCGCAGATCCATTTGGCTTAAAAATGGGAATGAATAAAAATGAAGTAAAAAAAGCTTGCAACGGAACTGCACCTGAATATGTAGAAAACGATTGTTATTACATTTACCCTGCGAAAACTCATCCTCTGTTTATGCATTATGTAGCATATATAGATGATGAAAAGGGGTTATATGGTATAAAGGCAGTAAGTGACGATATTTCAACAAATAAATATGGAACAGAATTAAAAAATTCATTTTCTGAAATAAAAGAACGTGTTTCAAAATCGTATGGAACACCAAGAATTATTGATGAAATAGATCCAAAAAGTTTTTGGAAAGGAGATGATGATTGGTTATATGCATTGAGTGATGGGGCAAGAACATACGCTGCTATTTGGGAATCTACAATGAACAATAAACTTAAAGATAACTTGGATTATGTATGTATTTACGCTAATGCCAAAAGTTATCTACAAACAGGTTGGATAATTCTGGAATATGGGTTCTCAAATATGAATGCAGTAAAAGACGCTCAGGACGATGTGTTTTGATAATTGAAAAATAGAGAAACTGTTCGTATCTTGCTAACCTTGAATTTACGGAACTGTAAATGCTTATAGTTTTAGCTTTAATAGTTGTAATCCTTTTATTGTTTCTTGCATTTAATTCAGACAATATAAAAGGTGCTGTTGGTGAAGCAAGGGTAAATTTTAAAATTGATTTTCTTGGTCCTGAATATATTGCTTTGCATGATGTTACCTTGCGAAATGCAAATGGTTCTACAAGTCAAATTGATCATATTGTTTTATCAGAATATGGCATTTTCGTAATCGAAACAAAGAATTATACAGGGTGGATTTTTGGAAATGAAAAAGCAGAAAACTGGACACAAATAATTTTCAAGAATAGATATCAATTTAGGAATCCTGTCAAACAAAACATGGGGCATGTATATGCGTTAAAGGGTTCCTTGTCAAATTATCCAAATATCCACTACTTTCCAATTGTTGTATTTGCAGGAAATGCAAAGTTAAAAAACATTGAATCGTCTGTACCTGTTATCTATGATTATTATCTTAAAAGTACAATAGAGGATTTAAGTACAGAAAAATGTCTGACGATTGAACAGATTGGTAAAATAAAAGATTTGTTAGAGTCGGTTGAGTTAAAAGAGAAAAGTGCCCATAAAGAACATATTAAAAATATACAACAAATAGTT
>JAEEGK010017193.1_pt1 | contig 15802 bp, 13 predicted proteins | sample 8958771 | NCBI WGS metagenome assembly JAEEGK01 (sample SAMN16246547, study PRJNA631951) | gut metagenome | biome: gut microbiome; feature: rumen; material: SC-attached | host: Bos | place: Iran: Karaj | collected 2018-10
TTCCCGGAAGGCCTGCCCCAGGCAGATGCCGATGTCCTCCACGGAATGGTGCGCGTCCACCTGGGTGTCCCCCAGGCACTTCACCCGGAGGTCGAAGCGCCCGTGGCGCGCGAACAGGGTCAGCATATGGTCCAGGAAGCCGACGCCGCTCTGAATGTCGCTGACGCCGCTCCCATCCAGGGCCAGAGCCAGGGAAATGTCCGTCTCGGCGGTTTTGCGTTCGATGCTGGCTTTTCTCATGTGCGTTCCTCCAATATGGCCTTGATGGCCTCCACCAGGGCGTCCATCTGGGCTTCGGTACCGATGGTGATGCGGTTGTAGTCGTCGATGCGGGGCTTGTCGAAATGCCGCACCAGGACGCCCCGTTCCTTCAGCCTGCGGTAAAGCTCCCCGCCGGGGATGCGGTCCGAGCGGGCGAAGAGAAAATTGGCCTTGGAATCCGTCAGGCGGAAGCCCAGGGCCTTCAGCTTTTCGGCGGTCAGCTCCCGCACCCGGATGATCTCGGCGCAGTTACGCTGCGTGTAGCTCTCCTCCAGCACCGTCCCCAGCCCCAGGGCCAGGGTCAGGGAGTTGACGTTGTAGGGGTTCGTGGAATAGCGCAGGGTGTTCAGGTCCCCGATCAGCGCCTCGCAGCCCACGGCGAAGCCCAGCCGCGCCCCCGCCATGCTGCGGGATTTGGAGAAGGTCCGGGTCACCAGCAGATTGGGGTATTTCTTGATGAGGGGGATGCAGCTGACGCCCCCGAAGTCGATGTAGGCTTCGTCCACCACCACCACCCGGTCCGGGTCGGAGGCCAGGATGCCCTCGATGGCCTCGACGGGCAGCAGCATCCCCGTGGGGGCGTTGGGGTTGGCGATAAACACCGTGCCCCTTGCGCGGCAATAGTCCTCCGGGTCGATGGAAAAGTCTGCTTTCAGGGGGATCTCCCGGTAGGGGATGCCGCTGAGCTGGCAGAAAACGGGATAGAAGCCATAGGTGATGTCGGGAAAGACGGCGGGGTGGTCAGCGTCACAGAAGGCCATGAAGGCGAAATTCAGCACCTCGTCGGAACCGTTTGCCAGGACGATCTCCTCCGGCCTGACCCCGCAGAGGAAGCTGAGGGCCCGCCGCAGCTCCACCCCTTCCGGGTCGGAATACAGCTCTGGGGAGCGGGTGTGCTCCCGGGCGTAGAGCAGGGCCTTGGGGGAGGGGGGGAAGGGGTTCTCGTTGGTGTTCAGCTTCACCAGCTGCTGCTTGTCCCCCGGCTGCTCGCCCGGGACATAGGGGGTGAGGGCGTCGAACTTATGGCTGAAAAACCGGCTCATGCTTCATCCCTCCTCAAGGCTCGATGTCCCCGGTCCTGATGACGGCGCTGCGGGCATGTCCCGTCAGCCCCTCCACCTCCGCGAACCGGGCCACGTCCGCCGCGGCGGCGGCCTGGGCTTCCCGGGTATAATAGATGTACTGGGATTTCTTCACGAAGTCGTCCACGCTGAGAGGGCTGGAAAAGCGGGCCGTGCCCCCGGTGGGGAGGGTGTGGTTGGGCCCGGCCATATAGTCGCCCATGGCCTCCGGGCAGCTCCGGCCCAGAAAGACGCTCCCCGCGTGGCGTATCTCCGCCAGGTGGTCGAAGGGGTCGTCCAGGCAGAGCTCCAGATGCTCCGGGGCGATCTCGTTGGCGATGGCGATGGCGGCCTTCAGATCCTCCGCCACGATGATCTTGCCGTTGTTCTCGATGGAAGCCCGGGCGATCTCCTCCCGGGCCAGCCCGGGCAGCTGGGCTTCGATCTCCCGCTGCACCGCCTCCGCCAGGGCCGGGGAATCCGTCACCAGCACGGCGGCGGCATTTTTGTCGTGCTCCGCCTGGCTCAGCATATCCGCCGCCAGATAGCGGGGGTCGCTTTTAGAGTCGGAGACCACCAGGATCTCGCTGGGTCCGGCGATCATGTCGATGGCGACCTGGCCGAAGACCTGCTTTTTCGCCTCCGCCACGAAAGCCCCGCCGGGCCCCACGATCTTGTCCACCCGCGGCACCGTCTCCGTGCCGTAGGCCAGGGCGGCCACGGCCTGGGCGCCCCCCAGCTTGAAGACCCGGTCCACCCCGGCGACCTTCGCCGCCGCCAGGATGGCGGGGGAGATGGTCCCGTCTGGCAGAGCGGGAGTGACCATGCAAATCTCGCCGCAGCCTGCCAGGGAGGCGGGGATGGCGTTCATCAGCACCGTGGAGGCCAGGGGCGTGCCGCTGCCGCTGCCGGGCACGCAGATGCCCACCCGTTCCAGGGGGATCACCCGCTGGCCCACCACCAGGCCCGGCTGCTGGGTCATGACGTAGCCTGTGCGCAGCTGCTTTGCGTGATAGGCCCGGATGTTGGCCCCGGCCCGTTCCAGCACCCCCAGGAATTCCGGCGATACCTTTGCCATGGCCGCTTCCAGCTCGTCGGGCGTCACTTCCAGCCCTTCCAGCTTCACATGGTCGAACTTCTCCTCGAAGCGGCGCAGGGCCTTGTCCCCCTCTGCGCGCACGGCCTGGATGATCTCCGCCACGGCGCCGGAAACGTCGGCGGTGGCGGTGCTCCTCTCGAAGATGGCCGAATTGGGCTCCTCCCCGTATTTCATGATGCGGATCATGCTTTTTCCTCCGTTTGCTCCAGGATCCCTGCCCGGATGGCCTCGATCTCGGCCCGGCAGAATTCATAGCTTGCCTTGTTGGTGATGAGCCTCGCGCTGATGGGCAATATCTCCGCGATCACCGCCAGCCCGTTCTCCCGCAGGGTGGTGCCCGTCTCCACGATGTCCACGATCACGTCGCTGAGGCCCAGCAGGGGGGCCAGCTCGATGGAGCCGTTGAGGTGGATGATGTCGATGTCCCGTCCCAGGGAGGCGTAGTATTCCCCGGCGATCCGGTCGAATTTGGTGGCCACCCGCAGCTTCCGCCGGGGGTCGTCCCGGAAATCCTTGGGTCCGGCCACCGCCATGCGGCAGATGCCGGTCTTCAGGTCCAGCAGTTCATACACGTCCGGAACGTGTTCCAGCAGGATGTCCTTGCCTGCCACCCCCACGTCGGCGGCGCCCCGCTCCACATAGACCGCCACATCGGAGGGCTTCACCCAGAAATAGCGGAGGCCCTTTTCCTCGTTTTCAAATACCAGCTTCCGGTTCTCCTCCAGGATGCCGGGGCAGGGGAACCCGGCCCGGGCGAACATGGCATAGACCTTTTCCCCCAGCCGGCCCTTGGGCAGCGCGATATTAAGCATCCCGGTCCTCCTTCTCCGTCAGGCGGCGTATTTCTCCGAAAACGCCGCGGTCCGGTTCCCGCTGCTGGGCCATCACCGTCTTGCCCGCCGCTGTGAGGGCCCGCGTTTCCCGGCAGACCCGGGCGGGGGAGACGCCCTCGTCATAGAGCAGCAGCACGTCCGCGTCCGGCGTAGTGTCCTCCGGCACGATCCGTTCCAGCTCGTCCAGGTACACGGCGAAGCCGATGGCCCCGGCGCTGCGGCCCATTTTCCGCATCAGCCTGTCGTACTGCCCGCCGGAGAGAACGCCTGCGGGCACACCGTAGACGAAGCCCCGGAAGACGATGCCGTTGTAATACTGCATGTCGTTTACCACGCTGAAGTCGATGCGCAGCATGTCCTCCAGCCCCGCGGCCCGGAACCCCTCCGCCAGGGCTTCCAGCTGCTTCACCGCCCCCTTGGGGCAGGGAAGGGCCCGCAGCAGGGGCAGCACCTCCTCCGGACGGCCGCCCGCGGCGGCCAGCTTTTCCAGCTGCTGCGCCTTTTCCGCCTCGGCCCCCGCCTCCCGGCAGAGGGCGCGCAGCTCGTGGAGGTTCTTGGCCCCGATGCATTTCAGCAGCTTCCGCCGCGTCTCCTCCGGCACGCCCAGCCCTTCCGTCAGCGCTCCGAGGATGTCCAGCTGGGAGATCTCCAGGACGCAGCGGTCCGAGATGCGCCGCAGGCTTTCCGCGGCCAGGAGCAGCACCTCCAGGATGCAGTAGTCGTCGATGGGGCCGATACATTCCAGCCCCGTCTGGGGGATCTCCCGGAAGGCCCGGCTGCTGCCGGCGGTGCGGTAGACATTTTCGTTGTAAAAGACCTTGCGGACGCTGTCGGTCCGGTCCGGGCTGCCCCGGACGATGGAAAGGGTCACGTCCGGCTTCAGGGCCATCAGCTTCCCGTTCAGGTCCGTGAAGGTCAGCACGTTTTCGGAAACAAGAAAATCCTTGTTTCCGGCGTAAAGATCGTATTCCTCGAATTTGCTCATGCGGTACTGGGCGTAGCCGTACTGCCGGTACAGTGCCCGGAGCTTCAGCAGCGTCCGTTCCTCGCTGGTGAGCGCGCTGACAACAGGGTCCATAAGTCCCTCCCGTGCATCGGGCCGCAGGCCGCGGCCCTTGGATGTTTAGCATGATAGCACGTTATCACGCTAAAGTAAAGCCCCTGCCGCAAATTTGTCGCTTTGCACAGGAAACATGGGAAAAAGGGGCGGCCGGATTGTGTCAGCCGCCCCCTTCGCATCGCTATCCTACTCGTCGAACCCCACGTCCTGCCAGAAGCTCATGACCGCTTCGGGGATGGAGGCCTTCTCCTCCGGCGTCAGGTATTCCCAGAGGAACTTTTCCGTCTTCGGGTTGGCCTCCTGCACCTCCACGAAGAGCCAGGGGCGGGTGCAGCGGTTGACGTGGTAGAAGCCGTGGGGGGTGCCGCCGGGGATGCGCAGGCAACAGCTTCGGGTGATGACGTGCTTTTCCATCTCCGGGCCGAAGCACATCTCCACCTCCGCGCCCAGGTCCCAGGGGTTTTCCGGGTCGCTGCCGAACAGGAAGAGGATCTCGTTCTCCTTGTGCATATGGGGCGGATGCCCCACGATCCGCTGGCCCGGCGCGGGCCCCGGTTCCTTCGTCTCGTCAAAGGGCATGTTCCAGTGGATGGAATAGCTGCAACGGAACACCGGCAGATCGTCCAGCTTGGCGACCCAGGGCAGAGGACGCCCCTTGGGGAAATCCATGGATTCGGAATAGATGATGCAGTCGTCGTATTTTCCCATGACCTCCGCCTCCTTTCTTTATTTTCCGTTCTTTTCCATGTCCTCCGTGAGCATCCTCCCCAGGATGGTGTAGACGCAGGCGGGCCAGCTGCCCCCGGCGAAGCCGAAGACGTTGCCCAGGATGGGGTGGATGAGGAAGGGCATGCCGAAGTCCTTGAGGGCGGTGCAGTACCGGTCCGCGATGAGCCTGCCCGCGTCCCGCCTGGCGGATTCCAGCAGACCGGCGCAGATGAAGAGCATGCTGGGGGGCACGATGTTGCCCCGGGCGATGCTCCGCCCCGTGGCCTCGAACCAGTCGGAGTCCATGCGCTCCATGCTCAGGCCCCAGGGGCTGAGGAAGGTCCCCTCCTCCAAAAGGTCGTCGGCCAGCTTGTCCAGGATCTCCCGGGGCAGCCGGTCCCCCAGCACGGCGGGGATATAGTGGAGGAGCGAGCCGGAGAATACCTTTTCCCCGGTCCAGGGGACGATGCCGACAAAGTGCTCCCCGTCCCACTGCTTAACCAGCATGGCCTCCAGCATGGCCTTGGATCTCTTGTCCCATTCCGCGCCCTCCAGGGGCTTGTCCAGGAGCTGCGCCAGCTTGCCCAGGGCCTCATACAGCAGCACCAGATAGGCGCTCAGGTCCGGGGCGGCCATCTGCATGTGGTCCATGAACAGGGTGCAGTCGTCGAAGCCGGTCTCGTCCCCGTGCTCATAGGCCATCAGGCCGTCGGCGTCCTCGTCCCGGCAGTCCAGGAACCACTGGCCCCAGGCGGAGACCGTCTTATACAGCAGCTGCAGGGTCTCCGGGCGCAGCTCCTTCTTCAGGTCCCGGTATTTCATGAGCTGGAGGATGCTCCAGCCGTGGACCGGGGGCTTGATCATCTGGGTCACGGTGGTGACGTCGTTGTAGAGGTCGGAGAACTGCCCGTAGGGGCTCACCCGGTCCAGGGGACCCAGCAGCAGATCCAGGGAGAGGTCCAGGTTGGGCTCCAGGGCCACGCTGTTCTGGCATACCTGCCACTGGGAAGCGATCTCCTGGCCGATCATGACGATCATGGTGTGGTCGATGCCCATGGTGGGGTCCGTGAGAAGGGACCAGAGGGTGTATTCCGCCCGCTCCCGCCCCTGCTCGTAGGGCTCTGCGAATTTGGGCATGGCGGCGTAGAAGCTCTGCCAGTCGGCCAGCATGTCCGCCTTGGCCTCGGCGTAGGTGGGATAGCTCTCCCGGGGATAAGCGGCGTGGGTGAATTCCTCCATCGCCAGGGTGAAGCCGCCCTCGGGCCCGGCTACGGTGACGCCCCGGATGTCGCCGCTGGAGAGCTTTTCCCAGTCCCAATAGGAGCCGAAGGTGAAGCCGGAGCCCTCCAGGCCCTGGAAGACCATGCTGCAGGTCCAGCGGAAGGCCGCCTCCCAGGCGCCGCCCTTCCGGGGCTTCACGGTCTCATGCTGCTCCATGCTCTTTTCAAAGCAGAGGCCCATGCCCTTGTCCCCCTGGGCCATGAGCAGGGTGGGGCTGCCGAAGGTGAAGCGCACGCTGCCGTAACGGGTCAGCAGCGTAAGCTCCTCCGCCATCCGCTGCACCACGAAGGGGACCTTCCGCCCCTCGAAGGTGGGGAAGATGTCGATGAGCTTGCTGCCGTCCCTGGCCCGGGCGCTGCCGCCGTGGAGCGTGGCCAGGTGCAGGGCGGACATCCCGTAGCCGTTGGCGGTGACGGAGATGCCGAACCAGGAGCCCCGGCGCTTGAAGATGCCGCCGGTCACGGGATAGAAGCTCTTCACGTCCCGGAAAAAGGGGTCCTTCCTTTCCATATCCTTATTCCTCCTATGAATCCGGCCTGCTGCGGGCAGCGCCGGTTTGATTACGAATAGTAATACTCCCCGGGGGAAGCGTCACCGCCGCCGGGCGGGGTGGGGAAGGGGCGGGTATGAGGATCAACGAAAGTGCGTGACATTTTGTAACATAATGGGTAAAGTTTTGTAATACCGTCGATTCCGGCAGGAAAAAAACGGAAATTATCGGTTGACGTAATGTGAACAGGTATAAGATATACCGCGAGTTATGCACAATCTCCACAAAATTGTCCACAATTCCGGAATGCCTTTAAAACAAAGGGGACCGGCGGAAAAAAAGAGGAAAAAGCCCGGGCGGGGGAATGGGCGGAGATGAAAAATGGCACGAAATGCGTCGTTGACATAAATCGCGTAAATCCGGGGATTTCAGCGAAGAAACGCCCTCAGAAACGGCATAGGGTACTGTCCGGGGACATGGTGGCGTAGGCGTTCAGACTGCTGCCGGCGCGGACGCCGCTCAGGTATTCATAGTAGCCCTGGCAGCCGATCATGGCGGCGTTGTCGCCGCAGTATTCCAGGGGGGCCAGATAGGTCTTGATGCCCGCCTTGGCCGCTTCTTCGGCGAGGCTTGCCCGGATGACGGAGTTGGCCGCCACGCCCCCGGCGATGGCCAGCTTCCCGTAGCCCAGACTCACGGCGGCCTCCACGGCCCGGGAGACCAGGGTGTCGCTGACAGCCCTGCACAGGGAGGCAGCCAGGTCCGGCAGATCCAGGGTCTGGCCCGTCTGCTTGGCGTTATGGGCCAGGTTCACCACGGCGGTCTTCAGGCCGGAAAAGGACATGTCGTAGGGGTGGCCCTCCACCTTGGCCCGGGGCAGGGGATAGCGCTCCGGATTCCCGGTCCTGGCCAGGGCGTCGATCTGGGCCCCGCCGGGGTAGCCGATGCCCAGCACCCGGGCAGCCTTGTCGAAGCACTCCCCGGCGGCGTCGTCCCGGGTGCTGCCCAGCACCCGATAGTCGGTGTAGCCCCGCACGTCCAGGATGAGGCTGCTGCCCCCGGAGGCCACCAGGCAGGCGAAGGGGGGCTCCAGCTCCGGGTAGGCGATGTAATTGGCGGCCACATGGCCCCGGATGTGGTGCACCGGGATCAGGGGCTTTCCCAGGGCCAGGGCGGCGGATTTGGCGAAGCTCACCCCCACCAGCACCGCGCCGATGAGGCCGGGCGCGTAGGTGACGGCCACCGCGTCGATGTCCCCGCGGCCGATCCCCGCGTCCTTCAGGGCCAGGTCGGCGAGCTTCTGCACCGCCTGGATGTGGCTGCGGGAGGCGAGCTCCGGCACCACCCCGCCGTAGAGGGTGTGGATGTCGATCTGGGAACTGATCTCGCTGGAGAGGACCCGCCGCCCGTTTTCCGTGACGGCGGCGGCGGTCTCGTCGCAGGAGGATTCGATGGAGAGTATTTTCATGGTTTCGGTTCCTCGGTAAAAAACTTCGTCATGATGAGGGCGTCCTCCGGGGGCTTGAGATAATACCCCTTCCGGCGGCCCAGGGTCCGGAAGCCGAAGGAGGCATAGAGGGCGACGGCCCCCGCGTTCCCGGCCCGCACCTCCAGGCTGAGAAAGCGCAGCTTCCGCCGGAGGGCTTCCGCGATCATGGCCTCCAGTAGGGCGGAGGCCGCGCCCCGCCGCCGGAAGTCCGGGTCCACGGCCACATTGTCGATATAGCCCTCGTCCAGCACGGACTGCATCCCGGCGTAGCCCACAAGGGCGCCGTCCAGCTCCACCGCCAGCCAGAGGCACAGCTCGTCCTCCAGGGCGCTGCGGAAAATGCCCTCGCTCCAGGGGTCGGGGAAGCAGCGCTCCTCGATGGCCAGCACGGCGGGGATGTCCGCCGGGGTCATGGGGCGCACGGTCAGGTCATTTCGCGTCATACCAGTTGCGGGCATAGTGGGCCTCCGCCGTCAGGGGCACGGCCAGGGAAGCCGCGCCCTGCATCTCTTCCGTGAGGATGGCCGCCGCCTTCTCCGCCAGCTCCTCGGGACATTCCGCGATGAGCTCGTCGTGGACCTGGAGGAGGAGCCTTGCCTCCGGCAGCTCCGCCCGAAGGCGCTTCGCCACCCGGATCATGGCCAGCTTGATGATGTCCGCCGCCGTGCCCTGGACGGGCATGTTCATGGCCACCCGCTCCCCGAAGGAGCGCTGGTTGAAGTTGGAGGCCTTCAGCTCCGGCAGATAGCGCCGCCGCCCGAAAAGCGTCTCGGCATAGCCCTTCTCCCTGGCCCGTTCCACCACCTGGGCCATATATTTCTTCACGCCGCTGTAATGGGCCAGATAGCTGTCCATATAGGCTCTCGCCTCCGCCCGCGTCACGTGGATGTCCTGGCTGAGGGAGTAGTCGGAGATGCCGTAGACGATGCCGAAGTTCACCGCCTTGGCCCGGGAGCGCATGAGGGGGGTGACCTCCTCCCGGGGCACGCCGAAGACCTGGCTGGCGGTGGCCCGGTGGATATCCTCGCCGTCCAGGAAGGCCTGCTGCATCACCTTGTCGTCGGCCAGACAGCTGAGGATCCTGAGTTCGATCTGGGAGTAGTCCGCGTCCACCAGCACGCAGCCGGGGGAGGCCACGAACATGCGCCTTACCTCGCCCCCCAGCTCCGTGCGCACGGGGATGTTCTGCAGGTTGGGGTCGGCGGAGGAGAGGCGGCCCGTGGCGGTGACGGTCATGTTCAGGGTGGTGCGGATGCGCCCGTCGGGGCCGATATAGCGCAGCAGCGCGTCGGCATAGGTGGATTTCAGCTTCGTCAGCTTCCGATAGTCGATGATCTTCCCCACGATGGGGTGCTTGCCCAGCAGCTTTTCCAGCACCTCGATGTTGGTGCTGTAACCCGTCTTGGTCTTGCCGTAGGGGGGCAGGGCCAGCTTGTCAAAGAGGATCTCCCCCAGCTTTTTGGTGGAATTTACGTTGAATTCCTCCCCGGCCAGGGCGTAGATCTCCTTTTGCAGCTGCTCGATCTCCCGGCCCAGACTGGCGCCGAAGCGCGTCAGCGCCTCCCGGTCCACCGGGAAGCCCCGGCTCTCCATGTCCGCCAGGACGGAGCAGAGGGGCAGCTCGATGTCACGGAAAAGAGGGAGCATCCCCTGCTCCTCCAGCAGGGGCATGGTGGTCTCGTACAGGGCGCGGATGGCTTCGCAGCGCTCCTTCAGCCGGGGCAGGGCTTCCAGCCCCTCCGCCGCGCCCTCCGTCAGGGTCCGCCCCAGCAGCTTCTTGGCGATCCGGGGCAGGGTATAGCTGCCGTCGGAGGGATCCAGCAGATAGGCGGCCAGGGCCGCGTCGTATTCCAGGCCCTCCCGGGGCAGGCCCAGCTCCCCCAGGGCGCGCATCAGCTCCTTCTGCTCCGTGCCCGCCTTGGCGATCTCCGGCCCGAAAAAAGCGCGGAGGAAGGTTTCCCCCGGCGCGGGGAGGCAGAAGCCCTTTTCCCCGGCGATGAAGGCCAGGGCCCCCCGGTCCTCCGCCCAGGCGAAGAAGACCCTCTCGGCGTCGCGGCAGGCGGCCAGGGCCGTCTCCTCGTCCGTCTCGGTCCATTCCACGGCGCTTTCCGCCGCAGTCGGCGGGGCGGGGACGGATGCTGGGGCATGGAGGCCGTAGGCCTCGATCAGCTTCCGGAATTCCAGATGCTCAAAGAGGGTGTAGAGAGCGTCGTTGTCCGGCTCCTGCAGGCGGCACTCCTCCGGGTCGAATTCCAGGGGCGCATCCCGCCGGATGGCGGCCAGGCGGAAGCTCAGCTCCGCCATCTCCCGGCCGTCGGCCAGCTTCTGCCGCACCGCGGGCTTCACCGCCGGGTCCTCCAGCCCGGCGTAGACCCCTTCCAGGGAGCCGAAGCGGTGCATCAGGTCCATGGCGGTCTTTTCCCCGATGCCCTTGACCCCGGGGATGTTGTCGGAGGCGTCCCCCATGAGGGCCTTCAGGTCCACCAGCTTTTCCGGCGGGAAGCCGTATTTCTCCCGGAACAGCGCTTCGTCGTATTCCGTGTGCTCGTTTTTTCCCGGCTTGGTGGTGATGAGCATCACGTGGGTCCTAGGGCCGATGAGCTGGAGGCTGTCCCGGTCCCCGGTGACCAGCAGGCAGTCCTGCCCCCCGGCCTCGCACTTTGCGGCGAAGGTGCCCAGCAGGTCGTCCGCCTCCCAGCCCGCCAGGGCATAGCGCTTGATGCCCAGGGCGTCGATCACCTTCTGCAGCCAGGGCAGCTGCTCGGCCAGCTCCTCCGGCATGCCCTTCCGGGTGGCCTTGTAGCCGTCGTACATCTCGTGGCGGAAGGTGGGCGCCTTCACGTCGAAGGCGACGCAGAGGGCGTCGGGCCTGTTCTCCGCCAGGAGGCGGCGAAGGATGGTGAGGAAGCCGTAGACCGCGTTGGTATTCAGGCCGTCCGCCGTGGTCAGCGGGCGGATGCCGTAAAAGGCCCGGTTGAGGAGGCTGTTGCCGTCCAGGACCATGAGTTTCATGCGCGTCTCCCCTTTGGTTGTGATCTATACCATAAAAATACCCCAAATGCCCGCCGATTACAATATATTTATAAGAGGGAGGGCGGGGGAGGGGGCCTTCTCCCGGAGCTGCCGCCCCAGGCGCAGGCAGCTCAGGAGGAAATTGAAACATTCGCTTCCGTAGAGCACGGCGATGTAAGCCGGGATGCCGAAGCGGGGCAGGAGGAGGCAGACGCTCCCCAGGGTCAGGGCGGCGTCGAAGACGTTGATGAACATGGAGCTGAGGTGCAGCCCCAGCCCCTTCAGCATCCCGTCCGTCACGCTGTCCGTATACATGACGATCACCAGGGGGGCCAGGGCCCGGATATAGCGCCCCGCCTCGGCGCTGCGGTAGAGGAGCCGCCCCAGCGCCGGACCCAGCAGGAAGAGCAGGGCCGATACCAGGCCGGAAAAGAGGAGACAGGCGCTCAGCAGGCGCTGGACGCTGCGCCGCAGCCCCGGCAGGTCGCTTTGCAGCTGGGCGGCGGTCATCTCCGGGATGAGCATCTCCGCCAGGGCGTTGAAGAAAACGGAGGCGAAGCCCAGCACGGGAAAGACCATGCCGCTGACGGTGCCGTAGACCCCCAGGGCGGCGGAGGAGGTCTCCCCGAAGCGCATCAGCGCCCGGGGCACCAGCAGGTGCTGCAGGGTGCTCAGGGCCGTGCGGGCATAGGAGCTGAAGGCCAGGGGCAGGCTGAGGCGAAGGAGCCGCGGCCCCATGTCCCGCCCTTCTCCGGGGCGGGGTACGTTTTTCTGCTCCCGGCGGTAAAGCAGCCAGCCCAGGAGCAGGGAAAGGAAGTCCGCCGCCGCGCCGCTGAGGGCTACCGCGGCGCAGCAGAGCTCCGGCCGCGCCTGGGGGATGCGGGGCAGCGCGAGGAGGGTGAGGGCGGAGGCGGCCAGCTGCTCCAGCACCTGGGCCGCTCCCGTCTTCCAGGGGCGGCGCACGGCGGTGAAATAGCCGGAAAAGACGCTGCTCAGGCTCAGCGGGATAAGGGAGAGGGCAAAAAGCCGCAGGGGGAGCCGCAGCCGCCCGTCCCCGGCCAGAGCGGCGGCAGGGCCGGAGAGCAGAGTCAGCCCCAGCCCGGCCAGACAGCTGAAAAAGAAGGCGTAGCGCACACCGGCGCCCACCACCCGGCGCACCTCCGCCTTCCTTCCCCGCGCCAGCTCCTCGGAAGCAAGGCGGGTGACGCTGAAATGGATGCCGCTGCAGGCCAGGGTGACGGCCAGGGTCTCCACGCTGAGACCCAGCTGCATCAGGCCCATGCCCTCGGCCCCCATGAGGCCGGCGATGCGGCTGTTGACAAAGATGCCCGTCAGCCTTAGGCCAAGGCTCACCAGGGTCATGACCAGGGTGCTTCGCATCAGGGGAGAAAGGCGGCGCAAGGGATCACCTCCGGATTTTTTGTGCAGTTTGGCAGTGGATTATATGGCCGTTTTAAGGGGTATATCCTAAAATACCAACGATATGCCCAAAAAAATCATCCGGAAATTAGAAAGAATGACTTGTGTTTTCGTAATATCGTGCTATAATCAAGCTATCTGAATGGCGTTTTATGTGAAAGTGCATAAATGCCCGGTCCCCAGTATCACGGGAAAAGGAGTAGTAGGTATGAACAAACAAACCATCAAGAGAGACTGGATACATAATCGGTCCGTCTATCTGCTGGCGATCCCGATCTTTCTGTACTTCATCATCTGGAACTACCTGCCCATGGTCGGTATCGTCCTGGCTTTTGAGGACTATACGCCCCGCGGCGGCTTCATTTTCAGCCAGTGGGTTGGCGTGCAGAACTTCGTGGACTTCTTCTCCAGCTACTATCTGTGGCGTCTGCTCCGCAACACCCTGCTGCTGAGCATCCTGAACCTCATCATCAACTTCCCCGCCCCCATCATTCTGGCCCTGCTCCTCAACGAGCTGCAGAATGAGATCTTCAAGAAGGTCATCCAGACCATCAGCTACATGCCCTTCTTCGTGTCCACCGTCGTTATCTGCGGCATCATCGTGGACTTCATGGGCTACAACGGCGCCATCACCATGATCCTGGTGAAAATGGGCCTGGCGGAGAACAAGGACCTGCTGACGTTGAAGGGCTACTTCCGTCCGGTCTACGTCCTGTCCAGTACCTGGCAGGGCATCGGCTACGGCTCCATCATCTACCTGGCCGCCCTTTCCGGCGTGGACCAGGAGCTGTACGAGGCAGCGAAGATCGACGGCGCCAACCGCTGGCAGCAGACCTGGCACGTGACCCTGCCCGGCATCGCCCCTACGGTCATCATCATGCTGATCATGCAGATCGGCAGCCTGCTCTCCTCCTCCACGGATAAGATCATCCTCCTCTACCGGACCCAGACCTACGAGGTGGCCGACACCATCGGCACCTTCGTGTACCGCCGCGGTATCCAGGGCGGCGAATACGGCTACTCCACCGCCGTCGGTCTGTTCAACTCCTTCGTCAACCTGATGCTGCTGTTCACGGCCAACAGCCTGAGCCGCAAGTACTCTGAGACGAGCCTGTTCTGAGAAAGGAGGAAAAGGGAACATGAAAATCAAAGAATCACCGAGCCGCATCGTATTCCGCATCATCAACGTCATCATCATGATCGTGCTGGCCTTTGCCTGCCTGGCGCCGCTGCTGCATGTGTTCTTCGCCTCCATCAGCGACCCCATCCTCCTGACCCAGTTCCAGGGCAGCATCATCCTGTGGCCTCTGTATGACGCCACCCACCACCTGACCGCCAAGGGTTATTCCTTCGTTCTGACGAACCCCTCCCTGATCCGCGGTTACGCCAACACCTTCTACTATGTGGCCACCGGCGCCATCCTGAGCGTCCTGCTCTGCTCCATCGGCGGCTACTGCGTCTCCCGCCGCAACACCATGTGGATGAAGTACCTCACCCTGATGATGACCTTCACCATGTTCTTCGGCGGCGGCATGATCCCCACCTACATGGTCAACAAATACCTGGGCATCGTCAATACCCGATGGGTCATGGTCCTTATGGGCCTGGTCAGCGTCTTCAACATCATCATCGTGCGAACCGCTTTCCAGGCGATCCCCGCCAGCTTGGAGGAATCCGCCCAGCTGGACGGCGCAGGCCACATGACCATCCTCTTCAAGATCACCTTCCCCCTGGCCAAGGCCACCATCGCCGTTATCACCCTGTTCTACGCCGTGGGCAAGTGGAACGACTACCTGACCGCCGCCATCTACCTGCTGAACCGTAACCTCTATCCTCTGCAGCTGATCCTGCGTGAGATCCTGGTGAACGACTCCGGCCAGACGGTCTTCGAGGTCGGTGATCAGGCCAGCAGCTACAGCCAGTTCAAGAAGCTGCTCCAGTACTCCACCGTCATTTTCGCCACCCTGCCGATCCTCTGCGTCTACCCCTTCGTGCAGAAGTATTTCGTCAAGGGCGTCATGATCGGCTCCATCAAGGGCTAAAAGAAAAAAGGAAATCGGCGGATGCGTTTATCGCATCCGCCGGTTTTTGCATGATCGGCCCGAAGCAGCTGCTTCGGGCCGAATATGTCCTTACGCTTCTTTGTTCCTGCTTTGCGTGCCAAAGGAGGCCAGCACCGTCTCCCCGGCGGGCACGGAATGGGTCAGCCACACGTTGCCGCCGATCACGCAGTCGTCGCCGATCACGGTATTCCCGCCAAGCACCGTGGCCCCGGCGTAGATCACCACGTTGTTGCCGATGTCCGGGTGCCGCTTGATACCCTTCACCAGGCTGCCGTCGGGGTTCACGTCGAAGCTCTTGGCACCCAAAGTCACGCCCTGGTAAAGCTTCACGTGGTGACCGATGGTGGTGGTCTCGCCGATGACGACGCCGGTGCCGTGGTCGATGAAAAACCAGGGGCCGATCTCCGCGCCGGGATGGATGTCGATGCCTGTGACCTGGTGGGCGTATTCCGTCATCATCCGGGGCAGGATGGGCACCCGCATCTTATACAGCTTGTGGGCGATGCGGTAGACGCTGATGGCCTCGAAAGCGGGGTAGGTGAGCATGACTTCGTCTGTGCTCTTCGCTGCCGGATCCCCTCGGTAGGCGGCTTCCACGTCCTTGTCCAGCACTTCCTTGATGGCGGGCAGCTCCCGGATCAGTTCCAGAGCGTCGTCCTCATAGTGCCCGGCATAGGGCTGCACCTTGCGAAAAACCTGCTGCAGCAGCACAAAGGCGTTTTGCAGGCTGAGCACGCAAACGTCGGAATGGCGGCGCCCATCCTTTTCCCCGCTGAAGATGTGGGGGTACATGGCCGTGCGCAGATGAAGCAGCAGCTGCACCGTCATCTCCCGCAGCCCCGCGTAGGAAGCGCTGCTGCCGTGGTCTTCCTCCCCGGTCAGCGCCACGGCGGTTCCCAGGATGGTCTGATGCCAGTATTGATAATTCTGTTCCATGGTCTCTCCCTCAAACGGAAGGGGCGGGCATGACCGCCCCAACATAACTTATTGACAATATATGCGCCGGGAAGCGAGGTGTCAATAAAA
>JAEEGK010017194.1_pt1 | contig 15802 bp, 15 predicted proteins | sample 8958771 | NCBI WGS metagenome assembly JAEEGK01 (sample SAMN16246547, study PRJNA631951) | gut metagenome | biome: gut microbiome; feature: rumen; material: SC-attached | host: Bos | place: Iran: Karaj | collected 2018-10
GGTACTCGAGAGAACAAAGGAGATCGGTATCCTCCGCGCGATCGGCGCATCAAAGAAGGATATTTCGAGAGTATTCAATGCCGAAACACTTATCGTCGGCTTCACCGCGGGACTGCTGGGTATAGTCATCACATTCCTGCTGCTGATCCCGATCAATATCATTATTAAGCACTTCACGGATATTGCGGGACTTGCGGTTCTGCCCTATATAGCGGCCGGAATACTGATACTTATCAGCATGCTGCTTACCTTTATCGCAGGCCTGTTTCCGTCGAGGATCGCGGCGAAGAAGGATCCTGTGGTTGCACTCAGGACCGAATAAACTTAATAGAACTCTCTGCTTGAATTACATTTGCAATAAGAATATAATAACTTTGAATGTGTATTAATTGGAGTGTGTGATGTATTCAGGCAGAGATGATGATTATTACGACCGCAGAGACGAAGCTGAGCTCAGGAAGCAATTCCGGCGCAGGCTCCGTCTTAAGCGGTTTTTAGCGGCATTGATATTGGTGCTCGGAGCCGCGCTTGTCTGCTTTTTGCTTTTCCTGTTAGGCAAAGGCATTGTATCGTTCTTTAAAAGCGGCAGTTCGGGTTCGGAGTACGTGGAAGAAGTTCCGGGAGTTCAGCTCGAGGTAGTGGACAATGTATTTACCCCGGAGGACCTGTTGAGACTCTTCGGGAAAGCGGATACCGCGGATTCGACGGGTACGGTTGACAATAACGGCGCTGACAGTACAGGCACGGGTGATGCCGTTGACAATACCGGTCAGACAGGAAATACCGATACAGAAGTAACAACCGATACGGAACGGCATTTGGGACTGATCGCTATCGACGCCGGACACGGCGGGATGGACAGCGGAACCTATAACGGCGAGATACTTGAGAAGAACATTAACCTGCAGATAGCGCTGAAGCTGCGCGACGAGCTGAAAAACAGGGGATATTCCGTATATATGACGCGCGACGACGATACTTACGTCGGACTTCAGAAACGCGCCGAGCTCGTCAACTCACAGGACAATGTGCTCGCGTTCGTAAGTATCCACCAGAACGCCGTTGATTCCGACAAGAGCAGTATATACGGTATCGAAGGCTGGACGTACAAGCGCGAGGGCTGCGGAGAGCTCGCCGAGCTGGTTGTGAATCATGTATGCGATATCACCGGCGCGAAGAACAGAGGCTACGCATTTAAGACGAATCTCGTGGTGACCAGTAAGACCACGATGCCTGCCGTACTTCTCGAATGCGGTTTCCTTTCAAACGACGACGAATGCGCGAAGCTCGCATCCGAAGATTACCAGAAGCTGATAGCACGCGGCATTGCCGATGCAATAGATGAATTTACAAAAACACATTATTGATATTTGGAGGCGATACAATGACAAAAGTTGACATTTTTTCAGGATTCCTCGGAGCCGGAAAGACTACGCTCATCAAAAAGCTGATAGCTGAAGCATTTAAGGGCGAGAAGCTCGTTCTTATCGAGAACGAATTCGGCGAGATCGGTATCGACGGAGGCTTCTTAAAGGATAGCGGGATCGAGATCACTGAGATGAATTCGGGCTGCATCTGCTGTACGCTCGTAGGAGATTTCGGAAGAGCGCTCGTTAAAGTTATGGAGCAGTTCAAACCCGACCGCATCATCATCGAGCCTTCCGGCGTCGGCAAGCTTTCCGACGTTATCAAGGCTATCACCGATGTTTCGGAAGAAGCAGGCATCACGGTAAACAACTTCATCGCTGTTGTTGACGCCGTTAAGTGCAAGATGTACATGAAGAACTTCGGCGAGTTCTTCAACAACCAGATCGAGTACGCCAAGACGATCATCTTAAGCCGCACGCAGAACTGCAGCGAGGCTAAGCTCGAAGAGGCCGTAAAGCTGATCCGTGAGCACAATGACAAAGCTGTTCTGGTTACCACTCCCTGGGATGAGATCACCGGCGAGACGATCCTTAAGGCTATGGAGGAGCATTCCGATTTCGAAGAGGAGCTGCTCGAAGCCGCAGGAATCTGCCCCGAGTGCGGACATCACCACGAGGAAGGCGAGGAGTGCTGCCACGATCATCACCATCACCATGATGACGATGACGATGAAGACGAGCACGATCATCATCATCACCATCACCACGACGATGATGATGACGACGATGACGAGCACGAGCATCACCATCATCACCACCACGATGACGATGATGACGACGATGAAGATGAGCATGAGCATCATCACCACGATCATGACGGCGAGAGCTGCGGCTGCGGCCATGACCACCATCATCACCATCATCACGGCCATGACGCGGATGAGGTATTTACGAGCGTCGGCATCGAGACTTCAAAGAAGTACACAAAGGATGACATCATGAACGCGCTCGAGCAGCTCGACAAGGCCGAGTACGGCGTTATTCTCCGCGCGAAGGGTATTGTCGCAGGCGCGGATGGCGAATGGCTGCATTTCGATTACACTCCCGGCGAGCCCGAGGTTCGTACAGGTTCCGCGGACGTTATCGGAAAGATCTGCGTAATCGGCAGCCAGATCAGCGAAGACAAGATCAAAGCATTATTCTAATCAGACTTAAAAGGCAAAATTATGGATATACCCGTTTATCTGGTCAACGGATTCTTAGAGTCCGGCAAGACCACATTTATCAGAACAACACTTGAGGATCCCGAGTTCGTCGGGAAGAATCATCTGCTGCTCATCATCTGCGAAGAGGGCATCGAAGAATATGATGTCGATTCTCTCGCGAAGAAAAATATCGACGTTGTGTTCGTTGAGGAGCAGGAGCAGCTTACAAAGGCTTATCTTGAAGAGCTGCAGTCAAAATACCGTCCGGACCAGATCATTTTCGAGCTGAACGGTGTCTGGAAAATGGAAGATTTCCTTGAACTCGACACTCCGAAGAACTGGGTCACCGTGCAGATCATCACGATGGTCAACGCGGAGACCTATCAGAACTACCTCAACAATATGCGCTCGATGATCATGGAGCACATAAAATACAGCGACACGATCATTTTCAACAGATGCACGACCGAAACCGACAGGCTGGCTATCAGACGCAGCATAAAGCCTCTGAACCGCAAGGCGCAGATCATTTATGAGACCGCCGACGGAATTGATCTCGGCAATGATTTTGAGGATCCGCTGCCGTTTGACGTCAATACAGACCCGATCGTTATCGAGGATGATGATTTCGGCCTTTGGTACATGGACGCGCTCGATTATCCCAAGAAATACGCGGGCAAGACGATCAGGTTCAAGGCTCAGTTCTACCATGATCCTTCGATGCCTCCCGGAGCCATCGTTCCGGGACGCTTCGCGATGCAGTGCTGTGCCAACGATATCGCTTTCATCGGTTTTATAAGCAAGTGCCAGTCATCGATGAAACCTTTTCTCGACAGCCACAACAACCGTGACTGGATCGATGTCGAGGCAAAGCTTAACGTCGAATTCCGCAGGGAATACAAGGGCAAGGGACCGGTTCTGTATATCACGTCGCTTAAGGACGCGCAGCCTGCGGAAGAGGATGTTGTTTACTTCACCTGACGCAAACTTGACGAATCGCGGGAAATTGATTAAAATAAATCAGTTAAGGTTTTAAATACTTTTTCTTCGAAAGAAAGAATGGAGGTCAAAGTGTTAAAGAGCATGACAGGTTTCGGCCGCTACGAGTCCGAGACCCCCGAGAGAAAGATCACGGTTGAGATGAAGGCGGTCAACCACCGCTACAACGAGCTTACGATCAAGATGCCCAAAAAGCTGAATTTCTTCGAGGCTTCTATCAGAAATCTCCTGAAGAATTACATCAGCCGCGGTAAGGTAGATGTTTACATCACCTACGAGGACTACAAGGACAAGAGTGCCTGCGTTAAGTACAACCAGGACATCGCGGAAGAGTATTTCAACAACATCAATAAGATGGCTGAATTCTTCCATGTGTCCAACGATATCAGCGCCGGCCAGCTGGCACGTTTCCCCGAGGTTTTTGAGATCGAGGAGCAGTCGGTTGACGAGGATGAGCTCTGGTCTTATCTCGAAGACGCGGTCAAACAGTGCGCTGAGAGCTTTGTAAAGACCCGTATCACCGAGGGCGAGCATCTGAAGAACGATCTGTGCGGCAAGCTTAACGGCATGCTCGGCTGGATCGATTTCATCGAGAAGCGTTCACCCGAGGTCGTTGACGAGTATCGCAACCGCTTGTACGCAAAGGTTTCCGAGCTGCTCGGCGACACCAAGATCGATCAGAGCATTCTGGCCACCGAGATCACCGTTTACGCCGACAAGATCTGCGTGGACGAGGAGACCGTCAGACTTCGCGCTCATATCAAGAATATGATCGACACGCTCGAGGCTGCGGACAATGTCGGACGAAAGCTCGACTTTATCGCGCAGGAGATGAACCGCGAAGCAAATACCATTCTTTCGAAGTCAAGTGACCTGGAGATCACAAATACCGCTATCAACCTTAAGACAGAGATCGAAAAGGTCAGAGAGCAGATACAGAACATTGAATAAATCGATTTAAAGGAGAAACGATCACCATGATGCATCCGTCTTACAGTGAGCTCTATGAAGCTATCAACAAGGGCAAAGAGAACGCTGAGCCCATCGGCTCCAGCCGTTATTCGATCTGTGTCGCTACCGCAAAGCGCGCGAGACAGATAATCGACGGCGCAGAGTCTTATTCTACCGTTCCGAGCAATAAGCCTCTTTCGGTAGCTATCGATGAGATCTACACCGGCAAGGTTCAGATCCTCAATGCCGATGAAAACTATGAGGTTGACACACCGCTCTACGCAGAAGACGAGAACTGATAATCTATGTCATACAACAACAAAGAAGATGATATCATCGTCTTTGACCCCTTTGATGACGAGGGATACGAAAAATGGCTGAAGGCCCGCCAGGAAGCGCAGAAAGCCGGTACTCCGACAGTTGATGAAACCCCGGAGCTGAGTAAGATCGAGTTTCCCGCAGATGAACCGGAGGCTGACGAAGCCGAACCGGTCAGGGATAAAACGGAGCGGTCGGCTGCGGAGACTGCAGCAAAAGCCGATAATCACGGTCACTCCGAAGCTTCTGTAAACAGCACCGTGCCGGTCAAAATTTCGGAGCCTGTCGCAGAGAAAACCGGCGATCCGGCTGCCGATGCAGACAGAAAGAAAACCGATGCCCCTGTTGACGCTTCAGACAAAAAGGAGCTTACCCCTGCCGAGAAAAAGCGCAGACTGATCTTGACTATAACCGAGATCGCGGTATATCTGATCATGGCCGTTTTGATCATCAAACTGGTTCCGAAGTATGTTATGGAGCGTGTTTCGGTCGAGGGCGAATCGATGAAGGAGACGCTTCAGGACGGCGACCAGCTGATAGGAGAGAAGCTCTCGGTGCGTTTCAACAGCCTTAAGCGCTATGACATCATTTATTTTGCTCCGAAGGGGAATCATAAGTCCGTTGATTTCATTAAAAGGATAATCGGCATGCCCGGTGAGATGATCTATATCGTCGATTCCGTTGTATATATCAACGGCAGGCCGCTTCAGGAGGATTTTGCGGCCGAGGATCAGTTTTTATCCTATACCGCAGCGAATCCCATATATCTGGGTGATGACGAGTACTTTGTCATGGGAGACAACCGCAACCACAGTACTGATTCCAGATCTTCTTCGGTCGGCATCGTACACGGTAAGGATATAGAGGGCAGAGCGGTATTCAGGCTCTGGCCGCTTTCGGGGTTTGGAAGAATTGACTAGAAATACTTTTTTTTAAGAGTTTTTTTTAGTGAATCTGTTAATTTATCCCAAAACTTTGTAAAAGGCTTGAATTTTTGAGGTCCACAAGCTAAAATGATTAAGGTTTGAAGTAAAAATACAAATTTTTACATAATTCTAGGAGGTTTTATATGGCTAACGTACGTGTTGCAATTAATGGTTTCGGCCGCATCGGTCGTCTTGCATTCAGACAGATGTTTGGTGCAGAAGGTTACGAGGTTGTTGCTATCAACGACTTAACTTCACCCAAGATGCTTGCTCATCTTCTTAAGTACGATTCCGCTCAGAAGCCCTACGCTCTGAAGGATAAGGTTACTTATAAGGATGCTGTTCTTGCTGAGGATGGCAAGACTGTTGTTACTCCCGGTTCCATCACCGTTGACGGCAAGGAGATCACCATCTATGCTTGCCCTAACGCAAAGGATCTTCCTTGGGGCGACCTCAAGGTTGACGTTGTTCTTGAGTGCACAGGTTTCTACACCAGCAAGGCTAAGGCTCAGGCTCATATCGATGCCGGCGCTCGTAAGGTTGTTATTTCCGCTCCTGCAGGAAACGACCTTCCTACCATCGTTTACAATGTAAACCACACTACTCTTAAGCCCGAAGATACCATCATTTCGGCTGCAAGCTGCACCACCAACTGCCTTGCTCCCATGGCTAAGGCTCTTAACGATCTCGCTGGCATCAAGTCCGGTATCATGACCACAGTTCATGCTTACACAGGCGATCAGATGATCCTTGACGGACCTCAGAGAAAGGGCGACCTTCGTCGTTCACGTGCAGGCGCTATCAACATCGTTCCCAACAGCACAGGCGCTGCAAAGGCTATCGGCCTTGTTATCCCTGAGCTCAACGGAAAGCTCATCGGTTCCGCTCAGCGTGTTCCTACCCCTACCGGTTCGACCACTATCCTCATCGCTGAGGTTGAGAAGGAAGTTACCAAGGAGCAGATCAACGAGTACATGAAGAGCGTTGCTAACGAGAGCTATGCTTACAACGAGGACGAGATCGTTTCTTCCGATATCGTAGGCAGCACCTTCGGTTCGATCTTCGATGCTACACAGACCATGGTTGGCAAGAACAATCTTGTACAGGTTGTTTCGTGGTATGATAACGAGAACAGCTATACCAGCCAGATGGTACGTACCATTAAGTACTTCTCGGAGTTAAAGTAATTTAAATAAATTACGCATATTAAGTAAGACCTTTAGAGGGTCCGGTCTGTTGGACCGGACCCTTTCTATCTTTAAAAAATTCAATCGGAGGTATTTACTATGTCATTAAACAAGAAATCAGTTGACGATTTTAACGCAAAGGGCAAAAGAGTCCTTGTTCGCTGCGACTTCAACGTACCTTTAAAGAACGGCGAGATCACCGACGAGACCCGTATCGTTGCTGCGCTTCCTACCATTAAGAAGCTCATCGCTGATGGCGGCAAGGTTATCCTTTGCTCACATCTCGGCAAGGTTAAGGAAGGCCCCAATGAGAAGGAGAGCCTTGCTCCCGTAGCTAAGAGACTTTCCGAGAAGCTCGGCAAGGAAGTTAAGTTCATCGCTGATTACAACGTAACCGGTCCCGAGACCACTGCAGCTGTTAACGCTATGAACGAAGGCGATGTTATCCTTCTTCAGAATACCCGTTTCAGAATGGAAGAAGAGACCAAGCCCGCTAAGGCCGGCACAAAGTTCGCTGAGGAACTCGCAGATCTGTGCGATGATTATGTATGCGACGCTTTCGGTTCTTCACACCGCGCACATGCATCCGTTTCCGTAGTTACCGAGTACGTTCGCAAGAAGGGCGGCAACTGCGCAGTAGGATACCTTATGCAGAAGGAGATCAACTTCCTCGGCAATGCTGTTGAGAATCCCGTTCGTCCTTTCGTTGCCATCCTCGGCGGCGCTAAGGTAGCCGATAAGCTCAACGTTATCAACAACCTCCTCGAGAAGTGCGATACTCTCATCATCGGCGGCGGCATGGCATTCACCTTCCTCAAGGCTAAGGGCTATGAGATCGGTAAGTCACTCTGCGACGACGAGAAGATCGATTACTGCAAGGAAATGATGGATAAGGCAGCTAAGCTCGGCAAGAAGCTCCTTCTTCCCGTAGATACCGGTATCGCTTGCTGCTTCCCCGATCCCATCGACGGACCTGTAGATGTTAAGTATGTTGATTCCGATAAGATCCCCGCTGACATGGAAGGTCTCGATATCGGACCCAAGACCTGCGAGCTTTTCGCAGAGGCTGCAAAGACAGCTAAGACCGTTGTTTGGAACGGACCTATGGGCGTATTCGAGAATCCCACTCTTGCAAAGGGTACCATCGCTGTAGCTAAAGCTCTTGCAGAGACAGACGCTACCACGATCATCGGCGGCGGCGATTCCGCAGCAGCATGCAACCAGCTCGGATTTGCCGATAAGATGAGCCACATCTCTACAGGCGGCGGCGCTTCCCTTGAGTTCCTTGAGGGCAAGGAGCTTCCCGGCGTAGTAGCAGCGGATGATAAGTAATTCCGTGCGCAAAGCAGACGCCACTACAAGCTTGCTTGATAGTGGCGAAATGCTTTGATGCACAATACCCCCGCTGCTGAGCAAGAAGCGAAGCGAAGCAGCGCGTGATTGCGAAGCGGGGCTAGGATTGCGAAAGTGCGAAGCACGAAGCAATCCGTAGGAATTATGCAAATATAAGGAGAATTAATAATATGTCTAGAAGAAGAATCATTGCCGGCAACTGGAAGATGAACAAGACTCCCAGCGAGGCAGTTGCACTCTGTGCAGAATTAAAGGATCTCGTAGTTAATGACGCTGTTGACGTTGTTTACTGCGTACCCGCTATCGACATCGTTCCCGTTGTTGAGGCCGTTAAGGGCACCAACGTACATGTAGGCGCTGAGAACTTCTACATCGAGGACAAGGGCGCTTTCACCGGCGAGATCTCAGCTCCCATGCTGAAAGACGCAGGCGTAGAGTACATCATCATCGGACATTCCGAGAGACGCGATATCTTCGGTGAGAATGATGTTCTGATCAACGCAAAGGTTAAGAAGGCATTTGCCGCAGGACTTAAGCCCATCCTTTGCTGCGGTGAATCACTGGCTCTTCGTAAGGCAGGCACTTACAAGGAGTGGATCGAGAGACAGATTACATGGGATCTGAGCGGCGTTACCGCTGACCAGGTTAAGAACCTTGTTATCGCTTACGAGCCCATCTGGGCTATCGGCACAGGCGAGACCGCTACCGCAGATCAGGCACAGGAAGTTTGCGGACTTATCCGTGAGCTCATCGCTAAGCTTTATGACGGCGCTACAGCTGAGGCAGTACGCATCCAGTACGGCGGATCGATGAATGCTGCTAATGCAGCTGAGCTGCTTTCAAAGCCCGACATTGATGGCGGACTCATCGGAGGCGCTTCATTAAAGCCCGATTTCGGCAAGATCGTAAACGCATAAGTTTCAGGAGTTTAAAGCCCCGGGTACCTTCGGTACCCGGGGCTTTTCAATGTTACGGTGCAGGCGGCAACGAGTAAAACTTCCCGGGACACGCTCTCGCTCCTTTTCGGACGCAGCGGTACATAAGCTCATGATGAAGAAAATGAGGACGATTCTTATGAACTTAAGAATCGTCCTTTTATTTTCTGAACTCATCATGAGCAAGTACCGGCGTCCTCAACGGGTCCCGGAAGTTTTCTCTGCGGCGCCTGCACCTCAATATGCGAAATAGTCTTGGTAGAAAAGTATGCTGAAAGCAAAAAAATAAAGGCTTGACAGGGTATGTCTAATGCGTTAGACTATAATTAGTCTAATCGGTTAGACATTCAGCGCATACATTTTTTTAAAGAAATGTATTAGAGAATTATTAGATAAAGTCTTTTAGGAGAAAAGCTATGGATACACCTAAGGTTTTTGAGAGCGAATATCGTTTTTGTCTAATCATGTGGGAGAATGAGCCGATCAGCTGTGCCGATATTGCGAAGTTATGTAAGGAGAAGCTCGGATGGAGCAGGACTACGACATACACGGTTATTAAGAGATTGGGAGAAAGAGGGGTTTTGTCCAGTGAGGGCTCGATCGTGAGATCGCTCGTGAGCAAGGAGGATGTTCAGGCGGCTGAGATGGATGAAATGATGGAGAAAACGTTTGAGGGGTCCGTTCCTGCATTTATTGCTGCATTTGCGAAAAGAGAGAAGCTGTCGGAGAAGGATATCGCCGAGATCAAGAATATCATCGGTATTTCGTAGGTCTTACAATAACAGTCAAAATATAAACCCGGATAAATTGTTTTATCATTTTAAATGAGGGAACACTATGGAAAACATATTCTTAAAAGTGGTTAATCTCAGCATCACTGCCATATGGCTTATATTGGCCGTGATTGTGCTGCGTCTCGTATTCAGAAAAGCACCCAAGTGGATATTCTGCGTGCTGTGGGGGCTGGTTGCGCTGCGTCTGATCATACCGGTCAGCTTTGAGAGCAGATTCAGCCTGATACCGAGCGCGGAGACACTGTCTGTAGACATGCTGGATTCCGATACTCTGAGATTCCATACCGGGATAGCATTTATAAATAGTCTTAATCCTAAACAGGATGACGGAAGTGAAATCGCTAGTGAGATATACGGTCAGAGCATCCAAGATGCAGATGCGAACTTGTCAGATACATATGATGTATCAGCCGGAACTGCTTTTGTCTCCGGAGAAAAAGATGTCAATTCAGATAGGACTGTCGGATCCACAAAAACTGTGAGAGAGCGCATAAAACTATTTTCAATCATCTGGATCGCAGGCATGATCATTATGATGTGTTATGCGCTCATCAGCTACATTCTCCTGAAGATCAGGCTCAGGACCGCCGTGTGTGAGGATGATTCAGAAAAGCAACGCGTATTCCGGAGTGAGCATATTCCCGATCCGTTTGTGCTCGGCATCATCCGTCCCTGCATTTATCTACCTTTTGCATTGAATGATGAAGACAAAATCTATGTTCTCGCGCATGAGGAGTCTCATATAAAACGCGGTGACCATATCTGGAAGTTCATGGGATTTTTGCTGCTTAGCATCTACTGGTTCAATCCTTTTCTCTGGATCGCGTATATCATGCTGTGCAACGATATCGAGTGTGCATGCGACGAGAAGGTTATAGCAACACTTGGTGAGAATGTGAGACAGTCTTATTCTATCGCTCTGCTGAATTCCAGTATGTCGATAACAAGCAGGCATATCATCGCGTGTCCCGTTGCATTTGGCGAGGTTTCGGTAAAGACCAGGATAAAGAATGTCATGAATTATAAAAAGCCGGTTTTCTGGATCGTTATAGCTGCTGCCGCTGTATGCATACTGCTTACGGTTTGCTTCCTGACAAACCCGGTAAAGAAGGAAAATTCAGTGGAGAATAATCAGATTTTTGATCCCGCTCAGTTTTCAAATGAAGAATTAACAGATCTTAGTATTTCCCAAAATGTATATGACCTGATCTCGGAAGACTGGAAAAGGAAAGAAACCATGGATGAGTTTCAGTTATTGGCATCGAGTCACATGTTCGGATTCTGCTATAAAGACTTCGAAACATGGGACGAAATGTCGGAATTTACAGGGGTATCTATTATTAATCCGCTTGAAAAGGGATCATGGCCGAAGAAGAACGATATCGGACAGGATTATAAGACTCGATACAATATGGACTGCTACGGATGGCAGGACGGCACACTCAGAGCTTTAAATATGAGCGCGACATACAGTTTTTCACATGGTTTTGTTGAATTTAGAACACATGTCGTTCAGGAAGATCCGTACAGTGTTTTCCCTGTTGATCAAATAGGCGACAGGTATAAATTTACATTTAAAAATATAGATGATAAGAATGACAGTATGTTAACTGCAAGCGTCATGATCTGCCACTCCAACGATTATGATTCTGTTGAGATCGCCATACCTGATGATTATGAATGTAAATACAGTTTTAATATCGTTTCCCACAAAGGTACAGGAAAGCTGAAAGAAATGGTTGACGAGGTATGTGCGGCAGTTGGCCTTAGTCTGACTTACGATTCTATCCTGAAAGCAGAGACTATTAATGATTCTATCCCCGGAACCGATACGGAGTATGGCACAGACTATTTCATCAATTTCAACCCTGATTCAAATGATACGGAAGAAAAGATCGATATAAACTGGAGGTAGACCCGATTGGCTCAGATTAATAGTCGGATGCAGCAGCCGGAAGCAGCAAACGGGAACAACGGTTAAACAATGGATGTTTAATGGATATTTATATGGATATTTCTTGACATCAAAACTATTTTTGATTATAATAAGGATATATTAAGGCAACATTATGGATACATTTCTTGGGTAGTTTTCCTGCAGCATTATATGGAGATATCAATATGAATATTCTGACCGTTGACGAGATGAACCGAAGAAAGAGAGAGTTCGGCTATTCGTACGAGGATATTTCTACCTTGTCCGGAGTTCCGCTGAGTACGGTACAAAAGGTTTTGGGCAAGTTCACAGATTCACCCAGACGCAGTACGCTCGAGGCATTAAGTGCTGTTTTCGATGCGAGCTTTGTCCGTGAGGATTCCGACGTTTACAGACCGGAGCGGTACTCGGCGGATGGCACGAGCGCCTATGATCTGTCATCGAATTTTGATCATACTCTGGACGACTATCTGGCTCTTCCGGATGATATCAGGGTCGAAATGATAGACGGCGTTTTTTATGATATGTCATCCCCTTCTTTTATGCATCAGCGTATCAGCGGCCTGATCCATACTATACTTGAGAATTATGTCGATGCCAACGGCGGTCCCTGTATTCCGATGATCGCACCGGCGGATGTTCAGCTGGACTGCGATGATAAAACTATCGTTGAGCCTGATGTATTTGTAGTATGTGACCGTGATAAGATCACATATCCCCGCGTAGTCGGTGCACCTGATCTGGTCATCGAGATCCTTTCACCGTCCAGCTGGTTCCATGACATGGTACGTAAGCTCAAAAAATATAAAAAAGCAGGTGTCAGGGAATACTGGATCGTTATACCGGACAAGCAAAAGGTACTTGTTTATTTCTTTGAAAAGTCACCCGATCCCGAAGAGTATTCATTTGAGGACGAGGTGCCTGTTAACATTTGGAACGGTCAGTGCCGTGTAGATTTTAACAGAATACGTGAGAAAATCAGTTTTATGTTAAAAGACTGATCATATCAGTTAAATCCGATCTGTTATAAATAAGCCATTGCTAACTTGACTTTGAAATCCTTCGGTCTTATAATACTAGCGGTTTGGTTTCGTTTTCACGGGATCATTGTAAAACAGTATTATTACAGATCGGAGGATTTTATATATGGCAAAGAAGCCTACAGTTTTACTGATACTTGACGGATACGGCCTTAATGACAAAACAGAGGGCAATGCTGTCGCTCTGGCAAAGACTCCCGTTATGGACCGCCTTATGAAGGAATATCCCTTTAAGAGAGGCAATGCTTCGGGTATGTTTGTCGGACTTCCCGACGGACAGATGGGCAATTCCGAGGTGGGTCACCTGAACATGGGTGCCGGACGTATCGTTTATCAAGACCTTACCCGCATCACCAAGGAAATCCAGGACGGCGATTTCTTTAAGAATCCCGAGCTGCTCGAGGCAGTTGAGAACTGCAAAAAGTATGATTCCGACCTGCATCTGTACGGTCTGGTATCGGACGGCGGTGTTCACAGCCATATCACACATATCTACGGCCTCTTAGAGCTCGCTAAGCGCAACGGCCTTAAGAAGGTATATGTTCACTGCTTCCTCGACGGACGTGACACTCCTCCCGCATCGGGCAAGGATTACGTTGCACAGCTCGAAGCAAAGATGGCAGAGCTCGGCGTTGGCGAGGTTGCTTCGGTTCAGGGCCGTTACTATGTAATGGACCGTGATAAGAACTGGGACCGTGTGGAAAAGGGCTATGCAGCGCTCGTTTACGGCGAAGGCAATAAGGCTAAGTCCGCCACAGAGGGCATCCAGGCTTCCTATGACGCAGGCGTTACAGACGAGTTCGTTGTTCCTTTCGTTGTAGAAAAGGACGGCAAGCCCGTTGCTACTATCAAGCCCAACGATTCCGTTATCTTCTTTAACTTCAGACCCGACAGAGCCAGACAGATCACGAGAGCTCTCTGCTGCGAGGACTTTGACGGCTTCGAGAGAAGGAACGGATTCTTCCCGCTTAAGTATGTATGCTTCAGTGAGTATGATGTTACGATCCCGAACAAGCTCATTGCTTTCAAAAAGGTTGAGCTGACAAATACCTTCGGCGAATTCCTTGCCGCTCGCGGAATGCGTCAGGCGCGTATCGCCGAGACAGAGAAGTACGCTCACGTTACATTCTTCTTTAACGGCGGCGTAGAGGCTCCCAACGAGGGCGAGGACAGGATACTGGTTGATTCTCCCAAGTACGTGCCCACATACGATAAAAAGCCCAGAATGAGCGCTTACACCGTATGCGACAGACTGTCGGAGGCCATTACCAAAAAGGATGAGAACGGAGAGGCTTATTACGATGTTATCATCTGCAACTTCGCTAATCCCGACATGGTAGGCCATACCGGCGTTATCCCCGCTGCTGTTAAGGCAGTTGAGGTTATCGATGAGTGCCTCGGCGAGATCGAGAACTTTATAAAAGAAGTTAACGGCCAGATGTTCATTTGCGCAGACCACGGCAATGTTGAGCAGCTGATCGATTACGAGACCGGCGCGCCCTTCACCGCGCATACCACAAACCAGGTTCCTTTCATCGTTGTCAATGCAGACGGCGTAAAGGACCTCAAGGACGGCGGCCGCCTTTGCGACATCGTTCCCACCATGCTCGACATGATGGGCATCGAGAAGCCCGCTGAGATGACCGGAGAGTCGCTGCTGATCAGATAAGCGTTTAGAATTGAATATGTTTTAATTTGGTGCGGTAAACGACTTCATGAGTTGTGAACCGCACCTTTTTCATGTATAATTATATTTGATAGTACACAAGTAATTAAGGATGTCTATGTAAGAGATACGTATAGAGATTTGTTTTCTTGAATAATAAACCTGAACCATAAAACTGATTACAATCTGAAACAGAAAGAAGGTTATTTATGAAAAAGCGTATAATAATTGCTGTTGCCGTACTGGTAATATTTTGTATCGCTGGTACACTGACTGTACTCTACAACACTCCGGATATCCGTATCGGAATATCGCATTCGGATGATGGACTGGTGAATTTCCCCATGATTACATGTCGTTCATATCTTGGCGGACTGGGGATGTCAAAGTCAGCGAATGAGAAATGGCTAAAGATATCAAACGAATACAATAAAGAGTATGCAGCGATCCTGACCGGCTATCAGAAGGATCTGCAGCTTGATACGGAAATTACTTTTGAAAAAGGCAGGACAATCATTCATTTCTACGGAAGCGGTACTCCGATCAATGGTGAAACAAAAGAGAAGATCGATAAAACATATACGATCGACCGCAAGCTGAAACTTGAGAACCAATAGATAAAAAACTCTTGAAAAACGTGATTCCTTGTGATATTCTTGTAAAGGTGCGACTTGAAGAGACGGTTCAAGTGCAATTCTTTACATGGGAGGTGTTAACATGGGAGCTTTAAAGGTCATCTGCACAATCGCATTTCTGCTGGTTTGTGTTGCTATAGTAGTGATCGTTCTTATGCAGGATTCCAAGAGTGAGGGTCTTTCATCGGCTATCACAGGTTCTGCAAGTTCGAATTCTTATTGGTCGAAGAACAAGGGCCGTTCAAAGGAAGGTATGCTTTCTAAGATTACCATTATCCTGGCAGCCTGCTTCATCGTTTTATCGATCGTGCTCAATCTGAGCGTAATGCAGTAAAAGTAAGTGAGCCTCCGCTTCAGCGGGGGCTTATTTTTTTGCAAAATTTAAGGAACCTCTTTTCGTTTTAGCAAATATGTGTTACAATATTTAAAGAATACATGAATTGTATTCACATATTATTATTTTGAAAGGGAATGCTTATGGATAACGAGA
>JAEEGK010017196.1_pt1 | contig 15801 bp, 15 predicted proteins | sample 8958771 | NCBI WGS metagenome assembly JAEEGK01 (sample SAMN16246547, study PRJNA631951) | gut metagenome | biome: gut microbiome; feature: rumen; material: SC-attached | host: Bos | place: Iran: Karaj | collected 2018-10
AGGTGGCCGATATGGCGTGAACATGCGCATCCACTGGTTCGACAACGACCAGCCGGAAGTGAGACTCTCAGGCAATGGATTGTCCGACATCACCGAAGAAGGCGACTTAGTCTTCTCACCCTTCTCATTATCAGACTACTTTGAACTTGGCAGCCCCATCAAGACCCGTGCTCTCTTCATCGACGGTTTCTACCTCTTCAACGGCACGAAGTGTTCGTATGCCGCAGCCTACGACCAGAGTGTCGTCCAGAAGCGTTCGGCTGGCTCGTTGATGGCTGGCGCCATGTATTTCCACTCTACAACGGCATACGACAAGGATGTCAATGCCGACCTTATACTGTTCCTGAACGACATCGGGCGCATCAAGTCCTGGCAGGCAAGCGTGGGACTGGGCTACATCTACAACTGGGTGCCAACACGCGGCATGCTCATCAGCGGCATGGCCATCCCCATGCTAACGTTCTATAACCACCACAAGATGTGGCGCTACGACTCAACCCTGAAGGACCTGATCTATGCAGAAGGTCTGGACGATTATGATGAGATTGACGAAAAAGATTACCGCATCAGGCCGTCAGAGGAGAATCCGGTGGAGGGTGTGAACTCGAACATGAAGCTGAACTTCGATGCACGCCTGTCGTTCACATACGAGTGGAACGACAATATCTTCTTCAATGCCTACGGTCAGTATAGCAACTTTCGCTACAAGACCGATGAAATCAGCGGACGGTTGGACGACTGGTATGTCAACGCCTCGATAGGCATCAGGCTATAGTCACCTGCCACGCCTGAGTTTCCTGCGGACATCGACTAACGAAGCACGATAGGATACATCCTGGGGAGAAAGGCTTACGGCCTTTTCCAAATCGAAGATGGCCAGTTCATACTGCTTCTGCGACACCTCAAAGGCAGCCCGTGCAGCATAGCAGACAGCCGAGTCTGGAAACATCTCGACCAGCAGGTTGTACTCGTCGGCAGCATTGCGCCAGCGGGCCATCCGCTCATAGACAGCAGCCAGCCCGAGCCTTGCCTCCATGTGGAGCGGCAGCAGGGTGAGCAGCTTTTCATAGTCGGCACGAGCAAGTGTGTACTGACGCAGATGAACGTTGGCATAGGCCCTGAAATAGAGTGCAGCCGGATTGCCGTCGTCGATGGCGAGCACACGTCCATACTCCTCGGCGGCATACTCCCACTGTTCCAGTTCAATGTTTACAGCCGCCTTCCTGAGTCTCAGGTCTGTGGAGCGGGGCTGCTGTTCAATCATGCGGTTGAGCACGGCTAAAGAGTCGCGCCATTGCTGGGCTGTCTGGGCATTACTACCGACAACTGTCAGCAAGAAGAGAGCTATGGTTAAGAAGTGTCTCACTACAGTTTCAAAATCTTCTTACGAGGCTTCGATTCATTATGCAGGCGGTTAAGCGCCGTCACATAATACGTGTACTTATCCTTGCCCTTGACATATGGCAGCTGGCAGAAGGTGTTCGGCGTAACGGCCACAATCTTCGAAGCATCGTTGATGTCCTGCCTCTGGCCTTTGGCGAAACGGTAGACGACGTAGCTGACAGCAGTATTGTGCCATTCCTTACCCTTAGGAGCCGTCCAGAAGAGCATGTAGCCGTCGCTGGTCCATACGGGCTTCAGCTTGCGTACCTTCTTGGTGGTCTTCTTGCTGATGAAGCTCATGTCGGGCTGGAGCACAGGCGTCCGCCAGTAGTAGTCGCGGAGCGCTGTACCGTAATTGCCCACATTGTCGACGGCAGCCTTGGCATACCAGAGTACGGTACCCTTCACGTTCTTCATCTGCTGGTGAAGACGATACTTGGCATTCATCTGACTCTGAGAGGGACTCGAGGGGTCGGCAGCCTTGACAGTACGCTCAATGTCCTCACCGATAATAAGGGGGCGGCCACCTGCATATTGGTTCCACCAGCGTATCAGGGTGTCGTAGTCGGCAGCCTTGTTGCCAATCTCCCAATAAATCTGCGGTACACAGTAGTCGAGCCACCCATTGTTAATCCACAAAAGAATGTCAGCGTAAAGGTCGTCATAGTTCTGCAGTCCGTTGGTATTGCTGCCAATCTCACTACTTCTGCGGTTACGGTAGATACCGAAGGGCGATATGCCCACCTTGACCCAGGGCTTGGCCTTGTGAATAGTCTTGTAGAACTGTTCAATGAAGAGGTTTACATTATAGCGGCGCCAGTCGCCGATGTCTCGGATTCCATTGTTGTACTGGCGGAACTGCGCATCGTCAGGAATGGTCTGTCCTGCGGCCGGATAGGGATAGAAATAGTCGTCCATGTGAATGCCGTCAACATCGTAGCGAGTGACAATGTCGCGGGCAACCTCGCAGATGTAGTCGCGGTTCTCAGCTAAGGCGGGATTCAGAATAGTCAAGCCGTCGTACTCAAAGCAGTTCTGAGGTTTGCGCACCTTGATATGATTGGAGGCCAGCATGGTAGTGCTCTTCGTACGGGCACGGTAGGGATTGATCCAGGCGTGCAGCTCCATGCCACGGGCATGACACTGGGTGATCATCCAGGCAAGCGGGTCCCAGTAGGGCGACGGTGCTTTGCCCTGTGTACCCGTCAGGAAGCGGCTCCAAGGTTCGAGGTTGCTCTCGTAGAGTGCGTCACACTCGGGGCGCACCTGGAAGATGATGGTGTTGACACCGTCCTTCTGCAGTTCGTCCAACTGGTAGATGAGCGTCTGCTGCATCTTTGCTGTTCCCATGCCTTGGAACTGTCCGTTCACACACTGTATCCATGCTCCTCGCATCTCACGCTTCGGCTGAGCCCAAGCACCGGTGGCCAAGAGGGCCACAACCAACAATAGGAATAGTTTTTTCATCATAGATTGATATAATCGTAAATCTTGTTTGTCCAGTCAGCACCATTCTCAGGACAGAAGGTGCGGATGCCCATTTCGCTGGCAGTAGCAACGTTGCGAATGCCATCGTCGATGAAGAGCGTCTCCGCAGGACTGATGTGTTCAGCCAAGAAAACTCTATGGAAGAACTCGGGTGACGGTTTCATCACCTTCAGTTCGTAGCTGCAATAGACGGCGTGGAAGTAGTAGTCAATGCCGTGCCCATGACCGTCGAAGTCGGCTGAGCGTACCCACGACATCATGTAGGGGTTGGTATTCGACAGCAGGATAAGCCGATAGCCCTCGTTGCGCAAGCGCTCCAGTGCATCGAGGTTGCGCTGGGGCACTTCGCGGGCATAGCCAAGCCACGCATGGCGGCACTCGTCGTAACTGACCTCGTGCCCCACCAGCCGGCTGAGCTCCTCACGGAATGTCTCGGCCGTAATGAGGCCTTCTTCCAACTCTCCGAAGATGCCCCCTTGTGTATAGGCATCCAACTGGCGTTCAGCATCAGTGACGCCGAGGGCCTTGAAGCGGCGCACACCCTCCGGATGGTCAAGCGTAATGACCACGCCTCCTAAGTCAAATATCAGATTCTTTATCATTTGCTTCAAAACAGTTTTGGTTTATTCTTGCGAGCTTCCTCCAGCGACACGAGCTGCTGCTGTTCCTGGTTGTAGTCCTGGCGCAGTTGCTCGTACTTCTCGCTGAGTTCATGCTCCACAGCCTGACCATCGCCCATCAGACGGGCAGCCACCAGCGCATTCTGCGAAGCATCCTTCATCCAGACCACAGGGCCGCCGTATACGGGGGCTATCTTCAGAGCCACATGCAGTTCGCTGGTCGTAGCCCCACCAATCATAATCGGAATGTTCAGCCCGGCACGCTTCAGCTCTGTTGCGACATTGACCATTTCCTCGAGACTCGGCGTGATGAGTCCTGACAGGCCAATCATGTCGACTTTCTCGTCAATGGCCTTGCGCACAATCTGTTCGGCAGGCACCATCACCCCCATGTCGATGACCTCATAGCCGTTGCAGGCCATAACCACGGCGACGATGTTTTTGCCAATATCGTGGACATCGCCCTTGACAGTAGCCAAGAGCACTTTTCCGGCCTTGGCGGAGCCGCCGCCAGCGTTCTCATGGTCGATATAGGGCTGCAGTATGCTGACAGCCTGCTTCATGGTGCGTGCCGTCTTCACCACCTGTGGCAGGAACATCTTGCCCTCGCCAAACAGCTGGCCCACACGGTTCATGCCTGCCATCAGCGGGCCTTCGATGATGTCCACAGCTCTGGGGTATTTCTCCAAGGCTTCTTTCAGGTCAGCTTCTAAATGGTCGCCGATACCCTTGACCAACGCATTTGACAAGCGTTCCTCAAGGGCCTCCCCAAGCCCCTCCAAAGGAGGGGATGTTTGAATAGATGAAGAGGCGGTATGATGTATAAAGACACCCCCTCCTTCGGAGGGGCTTAGGGAAGCTTTTTGCGAGAATTCTATTAGCCTTTCCGCTGCCCCTTTCTTCCTATTCAGCACCACGTCCTCGATAATCTCCAGCAGGTCGGCGGGAATGTCGCTATAGGTCACCTTTGTGGCAGGGTTCACAATAGCGAAGTCCATACCGGCCTGAATGGCATGATAGAGGAAGACGGCATGCATGGCCTCGCGAATATAGTTATTGCCACGGAACGAGAACGACAGATTGCTGACACCACCGCTGACGTGGGCACCAGGCAGGTTCTCACGTATCCAGCGGGTGGCACGGATGAAGTCGGCAGCGTAGGCGTCGTGCTCCTCCATACCGGTGGCTATGGCCAGTATATTGGGGTCGAAGATAATATCGAACGGATTCATGCCAACCTTCTCTGTCAGAAGCTTATATGCGCGGCGTGCAATCTCAATTCTGCGTTCGTAGGTAGTTGCCTGACCTTGCTCGTCGAAGCACATTACCACCACGGCAGCGCCATAGCGCAGGCAATCGCGGGCATGACTCAGGAACACCTTCTCACCCTCTTTCAGCGAGATGCTGTTGACGATTGACTTGCCCTGCACACATTGCAGTCCGGCTGTGATGACCTCCCACTTCGAGGAGTCAATCATCACCGGTACACGGGCAATGTCAGGTTCAGAGGCAATCAGGTTGAGAAAGGTCACCATCTCCTGACGGGCATCAAGCAGGCCGTCGTCCATGTTGATATCAATAACCAAGGCGCCGTCCTGCACCTGCTTGCGGGCAATGGCGACAGCCTCATCGTAGCTTTTCTCCTTGATGAGTCGCAGGAACTTCCGCGAGCCTGCCACATTACAGCGCTCACCGACGTTAATGAACTTCCCGCCTTCGAGCAGTTCAAGACCAGAGAGCCAGAGCGCCTGAGGCTTCTCGGCAGGCACGTGGGGCGCCTTGCCAACAGTCAGCGGCACATACTTGGCAATAAACTCATCAGTCGTGCCACAGCAGCCGCCGACAATGTTCACCAGTCCCTCGTCAATGAGCTCGCCAATCTGGGGAGCCATGCTCTCGGCAGTCTCGTCGTAGAGTCCCATCGAGTTGGGCAGTCCGGCATTGGGGTAGCATGATATATAATAAGGTGCGCGCCGCGCCAGTTCCCTGAGGAAGGGCTTCATTTGGCGGGCACCGAACGAGCAGTTCAGTCCGATGGAGAAAATGGGATAGGTAGAGACGCTGGCCAAATAGGCTTCAAGCGTCTGACCAGAGAGTGTACGCCCTGCCAGGTCGCTGACGGTGACGCTGAGCATGATGGGCAGCTCCACGCCCCGCTGCTGCATGGCGGTCATGGCAGCATCGATAGCACACTTGGAGTTCAGTGAGTCGAAGATGGTCTCGATGAGCAGAGCATCTACCCCACCCTCAATGAGAGCATCCATCTGTTCGACGTAAGCCTCAAAGAGCTGACTGTAGGTCAAGTCGCGACGCGCAGGATTGCTCACGTCGGGCGACATGGAACAGGTCTTGTTGGTGGGCCCCACCGAGCCAGCCACAAAGCGGGGCTTCTCGGGTGTGGAAAACTCATCAGCAGCCTGACGGGCCAGACGTGCACCAGCCAATGCCATTTCGCGGGCATGACTGGCCATGCCGTAGTCAGCCTCAGAGATGCGCTGGGCACTGAATGTGTTGGTCTCGATGATGTCGGCCCCTGCGCGGAGGTAGCGGCGGTGGATGTCGAGTATGACATCAGGGCGCGTCAGACAGAGCACATCATTGTTGCCGCGCATCTGACCACTGAACAGACGGAACTTTCCACGGAAGTCCTCTTCCTGCAGGTTGTAAGTCTGAATCATCGTGCCCATGGCACCGTCGAGCACCAGAATGCGCTCCTTGATGATATCCTGTATAAGTCTCATTTAGTAATGTTTAATCGCACGGTCCATTTCACGGCGGTCCTCCTTCTCCTTCAGCGTCTGGCGCTTGTCGAACGCCTTCTTACCCTTACACAGCGCAATGTCCATCTTGGCACGGCCCTTCTCGTCGAGGAACACCAGCAAGGGCACTATCGTATAGCCCGTCTGCTTGGTGGCACTTTGCAGCTTACGAATCTCGCGCTTCGTCAGTAGCAGCTTGCGGTCGCGCTTCATCTCATGGTTGTTGTACGAACCGTAGAAGTAGGGCGACACGCTCATGCCGCGCACCCACATCTCGCCGTTGATAATCAGACAATAGCTGTCTACCAGACTGGCTTTGCCGGCACGGATGCTCTTAATCTCGGTACCCGTTAGCACAATGCCCGCCGTCAGGGTTTCAATGAAGAAGTACTCAAACGAGGCCTTCTTGTTGCGTATGTTGACAGGACTCTTCTTCCTGATCTCTTCTTCTTGCTTATTCACCTTATCTATTTACGATTTACAGATTCTCGATTTACTATTGTTCGATTTCAGCAAAGTTCTCAATATGCTCGTCAATGTAGTGGGCGATAGCAGACGTCCACTCCTCTTCGTTCTCAACGAACTGGTCGTCGAGGTCGTCAAACTCAGGCATCTGTTCAAACAGCGCCATAAACTCATCGTCGGTCAGTTCGCGCTCTATTTCCTCACGGTGCTTCAGCCACAGTGTATGGGCATCGTAGACCAGCTTGGAGAGCTCGCGCAAGCCCCACAGCTTCACGGCCTTGGCAAAGGGATTCTTGAAGATGAACGGCCCGTAGCCATTGTGTATCAGCTGCACGAAACCACCGTCCATCACCTCCTCATGCAGGGTGTCCCAGGCCAGGAGCGTCACCTGGTCGGCGTTCAGTTCGGCCATTGTCTCTGCCGACAGTTCACCGCCTATAGCACCACGTATGCCGTCGACGAAAACCTGCACGAAAGCATCCATGCCTTCGTTTGCTGCCTGCTGCAAATCAGCATCTTTTACTTTCACTTCTATCATAATCGATGCAAAGTTACGAAATAAATTACAAATCACGATTAACTATTCACATTTATTTCGTATCTTTGCAGCAAAATCAAACAAATCAGTATTATGACAACCGAATTTATCCTCCGCATTTTCATTGCCGGACTGCTTGGCGGTGCCATCGGACTTGAGCGTGAGTACCGTGCCAAGGAAGCCGGGTTCCGCACCCATTTCCTCGTCGGACTGGGTAGTGGTCTGTTTATGATTCTCTCTGCCCACGGCTTCAGCGACATAGTTCTTACCGAAGCCACCCGCTATGATGTGTCGCGCATTGCCTCCCAGGTAGTCTCAGGCATTGGCTTCATCGGTGCCGGCTGCATCATCTTCCAGAAGCATGCCGTCAGAGGCCTGACAACGGCAGCAGGACTCTGGGTGACGGCTGCCATCGGTATGTCAGCAGGCGCTGGCATGCACGCCGTTGCAGTTGCTGCCACCATCATGGTTATCGTCTGCCTCGAGCTGATGGACTTCCTCCACAACCACGTGTTCAAGAACAACCGTCAGGAAGAGAAGGACGAAGAGGACTCCAACTAAAAAAGGCTCCCGATTCACATCGAGAGCCCCTAACAACACAAACACTAAAGGTCAGTCACATCTGACCGTATAAATTATAAAAACATAAGGGAGGATTCTTACTGTATGCCGTCCTCGCGCAGCTTCTCCTGCCACTTCCAGGCCGAGCGCAGCACGTCCTCGGTAGGTGTCTCAGCCTTCCAGCCAAGTACCTTGTTAGCCTTGGTCACATCGCCCCAGACCTTCTCGATGTCGCCTTCACGACGCGGAGCATAGGTCCAGTTCACCTTCACGCCGGTAGCCTTCTCGAAGCCCTCGACCACCTCCAGCGTCGACAGTCCGCGGCCCGTTCCGATGTTGAACACCTCAACGGCATCAGTCTCAGGCTTGTCGAGCACGCGCTCCATAGCCTTGACATGGGCCTTGGCTAGGTCGACTACATAGATGTAGTCGCGGATGCAGGTGTGGTCGGGCGTGTCATAGTCGTTGCCGAAAATCTTCAGCTGTCCGCGAATGCCCATAGCTGTCTGCGTGACGAAGGGGATGAGGTTCATGGGCACGCCGTTGGGCAGCTCGCCGATGAGAGCCGTGGGGTGTGCGCCGATGGGGTTGAAATAGCGCAGAATGATGCTCTTGATGGGAGCACCGCTGTGTATGTAGTCTTGAATGATTTCCTCGTTGATCTGCTTCGTGTTGCCATAGGGCGACAGAGCCTTCTGAATAGGAGCCTTCTCGGTCACGGGCAGGTTCTCCTCGGTGGGCTGGCCATAGACGGTACACGAGCTTGAGAAGATGATGCCCTTTACATCATACTTCGGCATCAGCTCCAGCAGATTGATGAGCGACGTGATGTTGTTGCGGTAGTAGAGCAGCGGCTTCTCAACCGACTCACCCACAGCCTTCGAGGCGGCAAAGTGGATGATGCCCTCTATCTTCGGGTACTTCTTGAACACGCCCTCGAGGGCCTCCATGTCGCAGCAGTCAACCTGCTCGAAGGCAGGGCGCACGCCTGTAATCTTCTCTATGCCGTCGACAACGTTGGCATTAGAGTTCGACAGGTTGTCAATGATAACCACTTCGTAGCCTGCCTGCTGCAGTTCGACCGTGGTGTGGCTCCCAATAAAACCGGTGCCACCCGTCACAAGGATTGTCTGTTTCATTTCGATGCTTTTCTTCTATGTTTTTATTAGTAGTTTTGCTTTGCGTCTGCAAAGATAAACAAAAAAGCCGAAAGTACAAAACTTTCGGCCATTTTATTTTCGGAATATAGAATCTTACTTGAAGAAGTCCTTCACTTCCTCGTTGGGAACCATCTGCTCGTCGAAGATGTAGGCACCCGTCTTGGGGCTCTTCACCATCTTGATAACCTTTGTGTAAGCGCGACCATCCTTTGAACCTTCATGGAGGGTAGCAACGGTTTTCTTTGCCATATCTCTATCTTTTTACTTTTTAAGACTATTACCCTTACTTAATCTCCTTGTGCAACGTCATCTTCTTCAGGATGGGGTTGTACTTCATCAGCTCCATACGCTCGGGCGTATTCTTACGATTCTTCGTGGTAATGTAGCGGCTCGTACCGGGCATTCCACTTGCCTTGTGCTCAGTGCACTCCAGTACAACCTGCACGCGGTTGCCTTTTGCTTTCTTGCTTGCCATGGTTATTAATCTCCTATCACTTTAATGTCCTTCCAGTCCACATATCCATTGGCAACTGCCTGCTTCAATGCAGCGTCGAGACCGACCTTATTAATCATGCGAAGGCCAGCGGCGCTGATCTTCAACTGAATCCAGCAGTCCTCCTCCACATAGTAGAACTTCTTGCTGAAGAGGTTAACGTCAAAGCTACGCTTCGTGTGGTGCTTTGAGTGAGACACATTGCAACCTATCTGTGCCTTCTTTCCTGTAATTTGACAAATCTTAGACATTTCTATCTACTCCTTTTTTGTGTACTTTTTAGTAACTTATTCCAAACAGGGTGCAAAGGTACGCATTTTTGGTGAGAAATGAGAAGCGCGAAATAAGAAATCATTCCTAATTAATGATTTTTAACCTTCGGATTCTCCTGCAGGGCCTGTTTCAGCTTTCAAGTAGCTTAAAAACAGCTGCATGGCCTTGTTTGTGGCTATGGCGAGATTGATGTCGCGCCCGTGGTCTTCCTCTACTTTCAGCGTGGTAATCCGGTCGCTGTTGCCACAGGCCAGCCAGATGGTGCCTACGGGTATGTCCTTCGTGCCGCCTGACGGACCGGCAATGCCTGTTGCCGAGATGGCATAGTCGGTGTTCAGCACCCTGCAGGCTCCCTTCACCATAGCGATGGCCACCTCTTCGCAGACGGCCGTCTTCTCCTCAAGCACTTGGGGGTCGACGCCGAGCAGCGTCTCCTTGATCTCGTTGACATACGATATGACTCCGCCCTTGAAATACTTCGAGGCACCGGGTACGGCCATGATGGCCTCTGCAATGCGTCCGCCCGTGCAGCTCTCGGCCGTACCGACTGTTTTCTCCATTTCCCAGAGCAGTTCGCTGATCTCCCTGCTCGTTATTTTCGCTTCAAAATCCACCTTTTATATATTTACGATTTACAGATTTTCGATTTTCGATTTTCGATTTACTATTTGAACGTCACCTTCGAGAATGCCGGCGCGTCAATCGGGCAGAAGTCCTTGTCCAGGTACTTGTAGTAGCCCACGATGCCTATCATGGCGGCATTGTCGGTGGTGTACGAGAACTTCGGTATGTAGATGGTCCAGCCGTAGCGCCTGGCGGCATCATGGAAGGCGTTGCGCAGCCCGTTGTTGGCACTCACGCCGCCGGCAACGGCCACATGGCGGATGCCCGTCTCCTTCACGGCCTTCTTCAGCTTCTTCATCAGCACGTCGACGATGGTCCACTCCAGCGATGCGGCAATGTCCGCCTTGTGCTTCTCAACGAAGTCGGGGTCGTCCTGCACCCACTTCTGCAGCGAGTAGAGGAACGACGTCTTCAGTCCCGAGAAGCTGTAGTCCAGTCCCGGGATGCTGGGCTCGGCAAAGTGGAACGCCTTCGGGTTGCCCTGACGCGCCAGCCGGTCGATGATGGGGCCGCCGGGATAGCCCAGTCCCATCACCTTCGAGCACTTGTCGATGGCCTCGCCGGCAGCGTCGTCGATGGTCTGCCCCAGCACCTCCATGTTGTTATAGGCGTTCACCTTGACAATCTGGGAGTTGCCGCCTGAGACGAGCAGGCAGAGGAAGGGTAGGGGAGGGAAGGCCTCTTGCGAGGGCTGGTTGTCCGGTGTGTCGGTCGGCGAGGCTATGAAGTGGGCCATCACGTGCCCCTGCAGGTGGTTCACGTCGACCAGCGGGATGCCCAGCGCACGGGCAAACCCCTTGGCGAAGTTGACGCCCACGAGCAGCGAGCCCATCAGTCCTGGGCCGCGTGTGAACGCAACGGCCGACAGCTGCTCCTTTTCCACGCCGGCACGTTTCAGCGCCTGGTCGACTACGGGTACGATGTTCTGCTGGTGGGCGCGTGATGCCAGTTCGGGCACGACGCCCCCGTAGGCTTCATGAACAGCCTGCGATGCCGTCACGTTTGACAGCAGCACGCCGTTCCGCAGAACGGCTGCCGACGTGTCGTCGCAGCTCGACTCAATTCCTAAAATATAGATATCTTTATCCATCTTTTCTTCCGAGAATCGCTTCTATGGGCGTGCAAAGGTAAGGAAAAACTTCAAGACCACCAAAGAAAAAGCCAACAAAATAACAGTTCTGCTGTCCTTTACCTCCTCAACTCCTCACCTCCCCACCTCCTTTATAAAATATAATAAGGTGAAAGCGACAGGCTGGCCGGCATACATGCAAAAAAAATAATAAAATTGTTGTCGAGATTGCAAAAAAAGTAGTAACTTTGCATCCTATTGCACAGCTATATACAGAAATAACTTTAAACTTACATAACTTATGAGACAATTCCTATGTGTGTTGACAGTCGCTGCTTGCTCGGTGTTTTTGGGCGTGCAGCACTCAACGGCCTGCACCAACTTCATCGTCGGCAAGAAGGCATCTGCCGACGGCAGCGTTATCTGCAGCTACAACGCCGACAGCTACGGCGCCTTCATGTATCTGTACCACTATCCTGCCGGCAGGCACCAGCCCGGCGAGATGCGTAAAATCTATGAGTGGGACACCAACAAGTATCTCGGCGAGATTCCCGAGGCCCCCGAGACCTACAACGTCATCGGCAACATCAACGAGTGGCAGGTGACCATCGGCGAGACCACCTTCGGCGGCCGCGAGGAGATGGTCGACAGCACCGGTATCATCGACTACGGCTCGCTCATCTACATCGCCCTGCAGCGCGCGAAGACTGCCCGCGAGGCCATCACCGTGATGACGACGCTCGTCGAGCAGTACGGCTACTGCTCCGAGGGCGAGACGTTCACCATCTGCGACCCCAACGAGGCCTGGATCATGGAGATGATGGGCTGCGCCGCCGACCGCACCGTCTCGAAGGAGCGCACCGTCTGGGTGGCCATGCGCGTGCCCGACGACATGATCTGCGGTCACGCCAACCAGAGCCGCATCACCACCTTCATGCCCGCCAAGAAGCAGAAGAAGGGACAGGAGACCGTCCTCTGGTCGAAGAATGTCGTCTCGTATGCCAGGAAGATGGGCTGGTACAGTGGCAGCGACGCTGACTTCTCCTACAATGCAGCCTACGCCAAGCCCGACTTCTCGGGCCGCCGCATCTGCGATGCCCGCGTCTGGCAGTTCTTCCGCCGCTATGCCGACGGCATGGACCGCTACATACCCTGGGCCGAGGGCCGCGACGCCGATGCCGAGCCGATGCCCCTCTGGGTGAAGCCAAACTGTCTGCTGACCATCCAGGACGTTCAGGCGGCCATGCGCGACCACTTCGAAGGCACCCCCTTCGACGTCTCCGACCAGTCTGCCGACAAGGCCGACATCGGCGGCGGCATCTGGCAGATGCCCTATCGCGTGACGCCCCTCTACTTCGAGGTCGACGGCAAGAAGTGCTTCAACGAGCGTCCCACCTCCACCCAGCAGACCGCCTGGACCTTCGTCTCGCAGATGCGCTCCTGGCTGCCCCGCGAGATTGGCGGCTGCTTCTGGTTCGGCAACGACGACTGCAACATGGTGGCCTACACCCCCGTCTACTGCTGCGCCACCCGCCAGCCCGACTGCTACAGCGGTCGTGGTGCCGACGACGTCACCTTCTCGATGGACAACGCCTTCTGGGTTGAGAACTGGGTCTCGAACATGGTCTATCCCCGCTACAGTGCCCTGTTCCCTGACCTCAGGCAGGTGCGCGACTCGCTCGAGAGTTCCTACTTCTTCGTGCAGAATGGCATCGAGCAGACCGCTCTGGCCAAGGAGGGCGCCGACCGCGTCGACTTCCTGACCAAATATACCTGTATGCAGGCCGACAAGATGATTCAGCGCTGGCGCCAGCTGGCCACGTTCCTCATCGTGCGCCACAACGACATGGCCGTTCGTCCTGTCGACGAGAAGGGCAACTTCAAGCGCAGCAAGTATGGTCTTGGCGACCGTGTCCAGCGTCCCGGCTATCCTGAGGCCTATCGTCGCGAGCTCATCAGCCGCACGGGCGACAAGCTGCTGAAACCCGCCGAATAGCTCCGAGTGGGAAACGTGCCTATCGCCCGTGTAAGATTGTAAGAATGTAAGATTGTAAGATTTTTCAGGGGGTGGGCTGGCGGCTCTTGTTCCAGCTCTTGCCCACCTTCTCCACCCAGCCCTCGCTCTTCCAGCGGCTTATGATGGTATAGAGCGCGCTGTCGCTGAAGTCAGAGCCCTTCAGCCGCCGCAGGTCCTGCATGCTGAACGGCGACGGCAGTCGCTCGTAGATGCTGCCGTTGACGCTGCTGCCCATGGGGTTGTCGTCGTTGCCGGCATACTGTCTGGCCAGCAGCGGCCCAAACACCTTGAGCTGCATCTGCAGCGTGTACTCGGCCATCCTGACGGCAAAGTCAATACAAGCGTTCGACTCCTTGCCCGCCAGCAGCATGAACACCACGCCGCACCTGAATCCTATCACGCCCGCACGTCGGCGGAAGCGGTCCTTGATGACGTTCATGTCGAGCGACGACTCCACGCGCTTCTCCTCCAGCCAGCGGTTGATGGCCTTGCGCAGCCGAGGCGTGTCGTAGAAGCCTGAGGCCGAGCGCAGCAGTGACGTAGCCTGCACTATGCGGTTCGTGTCGGTCTCGTTCAGCTCCCTGAACACGGTGATGGGGGCAAACATCGTGTCGGGCATCTCCGACAGCATCAGACGGCTCGACAGTCCGTTCTCAGCGTTCGACTCGTTCCTGCCCTTGAACATCTTCATCACCGTTCGCGGCGTGCCCAGAATGGTCCAGTTGTAGGCCACGTGCACGTCGCCGCTCTCCGATTGGTCCGAGTTGTAGTCCGTGCCCCACCACTCGCGCGAGAAGGCGTTGCGGTAGATGTCCCACTTCTCGGCCCACGAGCCGCCGCTGTTCGTCTTCAGCAGCGTCTCGGCCTCCGTCGAGATGGAGTACAGACAGTGGCCCTGCGACTGCTTCAGGCGCTTCAGCAGCTTCGAGCACGAGATGGTGATGGGCACCACCCTGACCACGCCCGCCGGAACCTCCTGGGCGCGCTCGTTGGCCTTGCGCCGCTTGTTGGCATCGCGCACCTGATCCTCCTTGTTCTTCACGGCCGCATCCTCCTGACGCACCTCAGTCAGCCAGCGCTCAATGGCGTCCTCGATGGCCGACTTGTTCGACGCCTGCTCGCCCATGACGATGGCCATGCCGCCCAGCTGCCCCGTCTTGCCGTCGCAGTAGCGGTAGCTGACGCCGTCGGCCAGTGCCATCAGGGCCGGCATCTGTCCCACCACCAATGGCGGCCACATGCTCTCAGGAGAGGGTTTCAGGCTCTCCTTCAGCCCTATGGGCAGTTTCTGCGCGTCGATGGTGAGCGTCGGCCCCTTGCTGCCCGTGCCCGTCGTCTGGCCCTGCCCGGCCAGCGGGTCGTCCTGAGCCATCCCCGCCTTCAGCGAGCGTAGGAACACCTCCTTCTGCCTGAGGTTCATCGGGCGGTTCTGGTCGACATATTTCTCATAGAAGTTGCTCACCAGCGCCTGGCAGTCAGCCTCCCTCGAGTAGTCGGGCATCTTCAGCAGCAGCACGCCCATCAGCTCCTCCTGCGGCATCATCTGGCAGAGCGTCGGCAGCAGCAGTTTCAGCGTGTTGTGGCGCACGCCCTCGCTGTTCAGCGTCTCCAGGTCGAGTCCCGTCATGGCCAGCGTCTCGTCGAAGGCAGCCAGCGCCCTGGCCGAGGGTTCCGTAGCCTCGGGCTCCTGCTGCGCCTTGGGCGTCGCGGGCTTCGTCTCGCCGGCAGCTGGCTTCGTCCACCTTGCCAGCTCCTCGTCGCTCAGCCTGGCCCCGTGCAGCTCGTCGCCGAACATCAGTTCATGGTCGATGTAGAGGATATACTCACGGCAGGGCAGGTAGATGCCGCGCTCGCGCTCATGCACCGCCTTGTCGTAGTCCACGTCGCCCATCTCGTGGGCCATCCACGCCTGCGCCTGCTGGCGGTCCAGCCCCTCGGGAATGTCGAACAGCACGTGGCCCCCAGTGCCGCTCACCGACCTGTTCACCATGTTGATGCCCAGCTGCCGCTCGCGCCCCTTCAGGCGCTGCCCATACAGCTCGGCAAAGCCCGCACAGCCGTCAAGGTCAATCACCGCCTTGCCCGAGTCCACCGGCTCGCCCTCCGAGCTCTTGTAGCCCCGCTTGAAGTGGGCGTGGGGCGTGTAGAATCCGTCGCCCAGCTTCAGCTCAGCCTTCCGCGCCTTATACTCCTCCTTCGTCAGCTCGCCCCTCAGGTGCTGCTCCAGGGCGTCGGCCAGCTCGGCGCAGATGCGGCCCGTCTGTTCGCTGTCAACCCTCATGTAGAAGCCCTCGACCGTGGCAGCCACGGTCTTGGGATTCCTCATGTTGTCGCCTAAGTCAATTCCCTAC
>JAEEGK010017199.1_pt1 | contig 15801 bp, 20 predicted proteins | sample 8958771 | NCBI WGS metagenome assembly JAEEGK01 (sample SAMN16246547, study PRJNA631951) | gut metagenome | biome: gut microbiome; feature: rumen; material: SC-attached | host: Bos | place: Iran: Karaj | collected 2018-10
TCCAGAGGGTGCCGGGCTGGTTGTAGGTCCAGAACGGGTCATCCTTCGGCCATACGCGGTTATAGAAAGGCATGTGTTCCTCGCGTGGAGTTGCCGAGCGTGATGGCAGCCATTTGATGCAGGGGAACAGTCGGCGGTTGTCTGGTTCGTCGAACTGCTGCCACTGTTTACCCGTGCGGGCGCGAGCCACGGCGGTGTTATACTCGGCGGCCTGGTAGCGGTTGTATTTGTGCAGGGTTGCGCGGAGAAAATCCATATCACCGTCTTCTTCCTCTGCAATGCGGCGCAGTTCCTCGGTGGCGTGGTATGCCTTGTATGCCGCAAACCGGCTGACGTTGGCGTGCCACTGTGCGGAGAGGTCGGTGTCGTCGATGGGGACGGCATCCACGGCACGGCGGAAGTTGTCGGCGTAGCGTTGGTACAGTTCCGGGCTGATGGATTTGTCGCCAGTTGTTACGATGGCAATAAGCGCGTCTTCGTCTTTTTTGGAGAGCGTTCTGGAAGACCCTTTAACCGCCGATAAAAATGCGTTTAAACATTCCTGCAGGTCTGCTGGTGTGTCTATTTGATAGAGGTGGTCGAGAGCGGAGGTGGCGATGATGCGCGGGCTGGTGGTGCCAGCCCTCAAACGAAAGGGTCGTAGTCGGTAGAATATGCGTTCTGTCGCGTTTTCTTCTCGCCCTTGGGCGTTTCCTCGCTTCCGTCGTTATCTTTGCCCTGTGGGGCTTGTTTTTTGCCTTGTTTAGGCTTTTCCTCGTTGCCGTCATTATCAGCCGGTGCGCCGAGACCGCCACCCATAGTACGAGGGCCGATAACTTCGATGCCGAACTTCTCCTTGACCCAATCGGGGTCGATGTCGAAATACTGGGCAGCTTGCATGGTCTGGTTGAAGAGCTGGGCGGCATCCTCCTGTTCCTGGAACTTGAAACGGAGTCCGGCGGGGACGAGTGCCAGTGCCACCAGTGCGGGCAGCACGATGGTGTTCATGGCCACCTCGACGGCTGCCATATCGGCCTCCACGATTTCATTGTTGAGGTCGGTGGAGGTCTGTTCCTTGGAGTTGGATCCGTAGCGGGTGTCCTGACCGAGGACTGCACCGTTGACAAGCAGGGAAAGTTCGTTGGAGCAAAGGCGGATGAGGTTCTCGTATGCTTCGCCGTTGGAGGCGTTGGTGGCCACGAAAATCATTTCATCGTCAATGTCGATGACGCCGTTGGCCCCGGAGCCGTAGTTGGAGAGCATCTCCAGATACTTGTCGCGGAGGTTCGGGTCTTGGGTGTTGGTCTTGATTACACGGGGAGGCATACCGCAGACTTCGCAGAACTCACTCCAGCAGCTCTGGGCAAAGCGTTTGAAGAGGACATGAGGCACGGCCTTGTCGAGAATACCGAGGCCTTCGCCACGGAACTCGAGGACATAGGTGCCATATTCGCGCAGCTCGCGATAGGGTATGCCGGTGGTGTCGGAGGTATCGATGAGGACAAAGCCATTGCGCGGGTCGATGTGTCGGCGGTCGATGACGGCGACACCCAGGGGGTCGGGATTGTCGGGATGTGGGTCGAGCTCCGCGAGGGTGTAGCCGTAAAGCTGGGCATCGAGGACGGCATTGATGAGGCGGCGGGTTGCCGGCATGTTTTTGAGAACCTCGGTTGCCTGGTCGTCGGTGTCGCCGCTTTCGTTCACCAGGGCAAACTCGGAGCGCAGCACCTTGGACTTGCGCAGCTGCACCTGTGAAGAGAGGTGGGCATCATCCATGATGTAGTCGAAGAGTTCCTGAAGCTGGCTGAAACGTGGGGCATCGACGCGGAGGGCGGCTTGCTTGGCACGTTGCCAGTCGGAAATGTCTTTGCGGTGGACGATGGGTGTGCGGCTCTTGATGACCGCTGCGATGAATTTCTCCCGGCTTGGGGTGCCGGTCTTGTTCTTATTCTTCTTTGCCATGGCTTAAAAACTGTGTGTGAATTTGGGGTTGGACTTGAGCTGGATGGTGCCTACTGGGGTGCCCGTGTCGGTCTGAAGGTAGGGCAGATCGGGCGAGAGAAGGCCGTCGGCTACTTTTTTGAGGAAGTCGATGGTGCGGTCGTAGGCTTTCTCGTAGCGTTCGTAGATGGCATCCACGTTGCAGAGCAGCAGCAGGTGATAGACGGCGCAGACCTTGACGTGTTCCACGATGAGGGCGGAGCGGTCGGTGCCGGTCTGTGCGAAGATGGTGGCCACGTCGTAGCGGTTGGCGAGGTAGGACTTGACCTCGGCGACGGCGGTGTCAATAGCCGAAGCGACGATGGTGTCGTCATCGTCGGTGATTTGGTCTATCTGGTAGTCGTACAGATGGGTCTTGATTTCTTCCTTTGTGATAAACATAGCTAATACCTCCTATTTGACTTGGTGGGAATTACTGTGGTGATATTTTCGGCGGTATGCCCCCAACGGCGGTCAATCATCCAGATGGCACTTTCAAGGGCATCTGGTGCGTCGTCGTGCATACGGCTGCCACGTTCGGTGGCCAGCAGTTGCTCGACAAGCACCTGCATACCGGGGCTGTCCTTTTCCTCCTGATTGAATATGACCAGGTGCTGCTCGAAGAGGGGTTGCATGGCTTCGATACGCGCAAACTTGTCCGGCTTTTTGCGGCTGTCTTTTTTGATGGGGATAACGTGCCCACGAGCCACACCCTGCTTGCGGACTTCTTCAAGAAGCAGTTCCTGGAGCATATTGGCCTCCATATAGTAGTACACCGGCACACGCCCGTCTACATATTTTTCTATGGAGTAGTACCATTCAATCATGTTGGAGACCGAGGTTTGGTCGGCGTATGCTTTGAGAAGATGGTATTCGCCGGTCTTGGTCTTACCCACAAGCATGGTGGCCTTGTAGTCGGCTTGTTTGGTGGCCTTCCAGGAGGGGTCGGTGTAACAGATAAGCTGCACATACTGCTGGAGGCGTGGCAGCATCTTGCCGAACACAATGTCCTCCTGGCGGAAGACGGCGCCAAGGGTGATGGGGTTGTTCATGTACTCCTTTTCAAAGGCGCGGTACCCGACAAGAATGCGCTTGGCCTCGATGCGTTCCTTAGTCCAGTATTCAGGCCATGCGGGGTTGCCGTCTTTGTCATAGACGTTGACACGGCTGACGTGGACTCCCGGCGTTTCCATGATGTTGGCCAAAATGGAGCATTTGCTGATGAGGTTGCCCACCATGATGAAGCGGCCACCCTCGGCACCGAAGGTACCCATGAGTGCCTCGCGGGTCCACTCGGTGGCGGCTTCCACACGGGCAGGGTTGCGGCTGAGTTCGTCATCGTCGAGGTCGTCGCAGATGATATAGTCGGGGCGGTTCTGGCGGTCGCGGAGGCCACGGGGCGACTGCCCACGACCGATGGCGTGGAACGAGGTGCCGTCTTGTGTGGTAAACTCACCCACCGACCAACTACCGGCTTTGTACTGTCGGCCAAAGTCGTGTTCATAAAGCTGGTTGTATTGTAGCTCGGCCTGAAGGTCGGAAAGCAGCCGGATGGCGCTGTCCTCACTTTTGCCGGCAAGGGCGAGGCAGTGGATGGTGGGTGTCTTCTGGATTTTGAGCCACATGGGGATGAAGACACCCATGTGGGTGGACTTGGCGTGACCACGGGGCCACATGAAGACCGCCAGCAGCTGGGGGTTGTCCAGAATATAGCGGGCTGCCTTGATATGGAAGCTGGCGCAGGGTGTGAGTTTGCCTGTGGCTTTGTCGGTGCAGTAGTGCGGGAAATAGGTCTGCACAAAGAAGTTGTAGTCCTTTACGGCGCGTTCCTTGCGCTTCAACTGCTGTTCCTTGGTTTCCCTGGCATAGACCGCGTTGGCCGTCGTGGTGACGGACTTGACGTATTCAACATGCGCTTTCCAGCGTTCGAGGGCTTCCTTGCTTACTGTGGGCATGGTGAATAAGGGTTAATGGTTCGGCTTGTAGGCGGACATCATCTCGCCGACAAATATTTCCTGGTACTTGGTTATGACCCGGACCGTATCGGGGGTGAGTTCCGGGTCGATTTGCATCCGTGCGGCGAGCCAGTTGCCAAAGGAGGTGAAGACCTCCATGATGGTTACGACGTTGGTGTCCTTGTCGAGTTTCTCCACCGCCTTGGCGGCCTTGATGATTTCATCAGCGGTCCAGTCGTCGGCATCGAGGCGCTCGTTTATCTTCTGGAGCATCTTGATGACAAGTTCCTTGCGGCTGATGGTCTTGGCGGCACGAAGCCCCTCCCATCCCCCATCCTTGACCCATTTGTTTACGGACTGGGCCGATACACCGATACGTTCGGCGATAGCCTTCTGGCTATCGCCTTGGAAGTAATAAAACCGTGCCAGCTCGCGCTCTTTGTCGAGCTGGTTCTTCCGGGGCTTTTTGATTGTGGTTGGTTGTTCTTGTTTTGCCATAGAAAACGAATTTTGGTGCAAAATTAGCCCCTCTCGCGCGATTAGAGGTGTGTTTGTGCGAAGGGTAAGAGAAAGTCTCCAAGGGTAAGAGATTTTAGGGTCTGTTCGCTGATGGCATAGTAATTTTGCAAAAAATTTCAGTGGCAACCCAAATACTGACCGATATGAACCGTAAACATCAAAGCATTTTCAGAGCGCACCGGCGCGGATCCGGGTGCCTCTACATGGACAACGTAACAAAGAGTGTGCAGTTCTGCCGGAAGAAAGGCAGCACGGCTGCGGAGTGGAACCTTGCACAGAAAAACAAAATCATCCTGCCCAATGGCTAAGAAGAAACACACATTCGTATTGACCGACGAAAGCGTGAACGGCTACGGCTACCGTGTGCTGACCTCGGGTATCGGGAGGGAACAGTTCCTGAAGAACCCGGTGATGCTGTACAGCCATGAGTACGGGCTGCTTCCCATAGGTACGTGGGAGAACGTGCGCGAGAAGGATGGCCAGCTACTGGCCACTGCCAAGTTTGACGAAGGCGACCCCTTCGCCCAGGAGGTGGCACGCAAGGTTGACGAAGGCATCCTCAAATGTTGCAGCATCGGCTTCAACATTCTCGGCATCGACGAAAGCGACGACCTGAAGCTGCCCGGACAGATAGGCCCGACGGTAACGAAGGCGGAGTTGCTGGAGTGCAGCATCTGCGCCATCGGTGCCAACCGTAACGCCATGCGCCTGTCGGAGGGCTTGCCCTCCCCGACCGTCAAGGTGGGCGGTCGCATGACCCTGACCGTGGTGCAGGGAGAAAAACCAGAAGTTATTAACCCCCAAAATAGTTCAACTATGACAGAACAAGAACAGAACCAGATGAACCAGTTGCAGCAGCAGGTGCAGCAGCTGACCGAGAACAACCAGACGCTGACGCAGGAACGCGACCAGGCGCGCACCGAGTTGCAGAACCTCCGCAGTGCGGAGATTGACACCTTGCTGACGGCAGCCGTCAATGACGGACGTATCAGCGAGGCCGAGCGCCCCCAGTGGAAGGAGCTGATGAACGTCGCCCCGGAGAATGCCAAGGCAGCCCTCGCCAAGCTCAACCCGCGCACCAGCCTCAGCCAGATGCTGGAGAGCCAGAAGGGCAAGGGCGAGTTTGCCGGAAAGAGCTGGCAGGAACTTGACCGTGCCGGCAAGCTGTCCGCTTTCAAGGCTGCCGACCCCGAGGCGTTCAAGAACCTGTACCGTGAGACCTTCGGTACCGACTACAAAGAGTAGACAACCCCAAAAACCGATAGTCATGAGTACTTACATCAACAGAACCCTGAATTCGCGCTATGCCTTCAGAGCGCCCAGCATCGAAGCCGATGCCGACAAAGAGACATTGGTACCATTCCCCACGTCTGAGGCAAAAGACGTAACCTTGTCAAGCAACAAGGCTTCCGTAACGGTGGAACGCGCCACGACCATCCTGAAGCTCGGCACCCTTGCCGCCGCTTCGGAACTGACGTTGACCGCCGGTGCCGACCTGAAGGTTGGCGACCTTGTCCTGGTGGCATGGACCGAGGCGGCCACCGCAGTGGGCTGTGCCATCAAACACGACACCACCACCCTGATCAGCGCAGCCAACGCCAAGGGCGGCAACAGCGCCAAGGTGGTGAAGCAGCTGGTGTGGGACGGCAGCAGCTGGCTTATCCTTTAGTTATTAACCCCAAAAACGTTTTATTATGGCTTTGAACACACAAATCTGGATCAATGACATTATTGAGGGTTTCTGGCCTGACAATAGTTTCATCTCCCGTAGCGTGGACCACAGCAGCTACGTCAACAACCACACTGTGCACATCCCCCAGGCCGGCAGCGCCCCGCAAGTAACGAAAAACCGTTCGGAGTTCCCAGCGACCATCGGCACCCGCGCAGACAGCGAGCTGACCTATGACCTGGACATCTACGACGTGCCACCTCTGCGCGTGCAGCACCTGGCCGACGTCGAGTTGAGCTACGACAAGCGCCAGTCGATGCTGAAGCAGAGCAAGGAAACCCTGATGAACTATGTCCACATGGACATCCTGAAAAAGTGGGTTCCGAACGGCGTTACCACGGTGGCCACCACCGGCGAAGCAGCCCCTGCCCACGTACACAGCACGGCCACGGGCAACCGCAAGAAGATGACCCGCGCCGACGTGGAGAAAATTAAGATGATTTTCGACAGCCAGGATGTTCCCGCCGATGGTCGCACCATCTTGCTGGACGCCATCATGTACAACCAGCTGATGAACTCGCTGACCGACGCCGAGGTGGTGTCGTTCCTGAACGGTGCCGACGCCATCAAGGGTGTCATGGGCAAGTTCCTCGGCTTCGACTTCCTGATGCGTAGCTCGGTGTTCGAGTGTGCCGCTGGCGGCAGCCTGAAGACCGGCAACGCGGCAGCCACCGACACTGCTGGCGGCTTGGCCTGGCAGAAGGACAGCGTGAGCCGTGCCCTCGGCGAGGTGAAGGCCTACGAGGACAACAACAACCCCAGCTACTACGGCGACATCTTCTCGTTTGCCGTTCGTGCCGGTGGTTCGAGCATACGTGCCGACAAGAAGGGTATCGTGCTGCTGTACCAGGGCACCCCTGCCTAAGCCGGTGTCCGGCGGACATTAAACAACCATAACCAATCAACCGGGGCGTGGAGTGTGTGAAGACAGACGAAGCGCCCCATTATAACAAGATTAAGAATTATGGCATTACTAAGAGTAAAAATAACCTTTGAGAACGGGGCCCTGGGCGGGGTTGCCCCCAGCGAGGACGGCGTGTGCGGACTTGTGGCGTATGCCACCGCCGTGAGTACGACCTTCGCGCTGAACACCCCGTACCTTATCACCAAGCTGGATGGGCTGGTGGCCTTGGGCATTACGAGCGAAGCCACCGGCGCGAACGCTGCCCTCTACAAGACCGTCAAGGAGTTCTACAGCGAGGCCCCCGATGGTACCAAGCTGTGGGTGATGGGCGTGGCGGCAAGCACCACCATTGCCAACCTGACGGACAAGGCCAACAACATCATCAGCCCCCTGCTGATGGCGGCGCGTGGCTCCATCAACATCCTGATGCTGAAGGTTGCCTCGGCAGCCGAGCCGACCATGAGCGGCAGCATCGACGGGGCGGTACTGACCGCCGTTACCAACCTCCAGGCCTTGGCCGAGGATTGGACTGTGAACAAGTACGCGCCGTTCATGTGCCTGGTGGAGGCGTTGAGCTATAACGGTGTGGCCGCCTCGCTCCCCGACCTGACGGCTCGCAGCGACAACCGTGTGGGCGTGGTACTGGGCGACAGTGTGACCGGCAGTGCCGGTGCAGCCGTCGGCCTCGTTGGCGGGCGACTGGCGGCAGAACCGGTGCAGCGCAGCCTGGCGAGAGTGCGCAGCGGAGCCATCAAAGCCGAGACCATGTACATCGGCACCAACCAGGCGGAGCTTGGCGACCCCGACGTGGCCAACGACCTCGGCTACATTGTACCGCGTACCTTCGTGGGTAAGAGCGGTTACTACTGGAGCGACGACCATCTGGCCACTGGCGCCAGCGATGACTACTGCGCCATCCCGCGCCGACGTGTCATTGACAAGGCCTACCGCATAACCTACAAGACCCTTGTGGATGAGATTGCGGAGAATGTGCCGGTGAACACCGAAGGCAAACTTGCCGCGTTCCACTGCAAGGGGGTGGAGACCTCGGTGGAGAGCGCCATCGTCAACTCGATGACCAGCGAGGGCAACCTGGGCAACGACCCGGACAACGCCAGCGACCTCGGTGTGCAGTGCTACATCGATCCCGACCAGAACATACTGGCGACCTCGCGCCTGGAGATAAACCTGAAGGTGAAGCCCCACGGCTACAGCAAATACATTGATGTGAAACTCGGCTTCAAGACCACTTGAGGCCCTAAAACCAGATAGCAATGTTTAACAGTAGAGAATACGAATGGAACGACGTGCGCGCCACCATTGGCGGCCGCATGATTACGCGCCTCCGCTCTGTACGTTACAAGCGTACCAAGGAGAAAGAGTTGGTGTACGGAACCGGTAACGAGCCGGTGAGTATTCAGAGCGGCAACGTTGCCTATGAGGGCGAGGTCGGTATGTTGCGTAGCGAGTACGAGACTTTAGCGGCCAGTGGTGGCGGCTCGGTACTCGACCTTCAGACAGACATCGTGGTGAGCTACGGCAATCCGCCCGACGCAATGGTAACGGACAAATTGTTGGCCTGCCAGTTCACCGAGGAAGAGAACTCGATGAGCCAGGGCGACAAGAACGAAGAAATCACGCTACCCTTTATCTTCCTCCGTAAATTGAAAGGCTAATTAAACAACACTTAAAATTCAATTAAACGATGAGCAAAAACGAGATAACCGCCGAACAGGTGGAACAATGGAAGAAACAACACGGCAAGGTGTTCGTGGCCAGTGCCGACGGACACAAGGCATATTACCGCAAGCCGACACGCAAGGATTTGAGCTATGCGATGACCTTGCAGAACCAGCCCCTCGATATGACCGAGACACTGCTGAAGAATTGTTTCCTCGGCGGCGACCCCATCATGCACGAGGACACGGAGTACCTTCTGGGGTGCAGCGGCGACCTGGTGGAGCGCATGATTCACATTAAGAAAGTCGAGGTGGGGGAAGTCTGAATTCCGCCCGGGGGTCGATAAGGTACAACCCCGTCGGGTATATAGACACGATGTTGGAATACTACCTACATATCGACCCCTCCACCTTAACTGACGCACAGTGGGCGGAGAAATTTATGCAGTTAGCGGATATAAGAAAGAGGGAGGCAATGAAGAAATAGACTACCACATGTTTCTACCCATCCGACCCAGCAGCTTCAAGAGGTACTTGGCCAACGGGAAGGCGATGAAAACGACAACAAGAACAGTCAGTAGCATTGCTTCAAATTTTTTGCAAAGATACGAATATTTTTTCACATGGCAGACAAAAAAGTTGAATTTGAGATAAAAGTCATTGGGGATGCACTGGAGAGATTAAAGCAAATCACAGGGCAGACCGATGAACTCGGCAACGCGGCGGAACGAGCCAAAAGCAAGCTGGCCGGTATCGGGCGTGGTTTTATTATGTTCAACCAGGCCATGGAAGTTGCAAAAAAGGCAGCCGACAAAATGCGCGAATTCACCGAGGCGAACCGGGCGCAACAGGAGGCCGAGGCGAAGCTGGCGCAGGTGATGCGGAACACGATGGGGGCAAGCAATGACGAAATAGCGAGCATCAAGGAACTGGCCAGCGCACAGCAGAAGCTGGGCGTCATCGGTGATGAGGTGCAGCTTGCCGGCGCCCAGGAACTGGGGACTTATCTGAGTAAAGCGGACAGCTTGAAAAAGCTGATGCCTGTGATGAACGACATGCTGGCACAGCAATACGGGCTGAATGCCTCCCAGGAGCAAGCCACCCAGATAGCCTCGATGATGGGCAAGGTGATGGATGGTCAGGTGGGCGCATTGTCGCGTTATGGTTACAAGTTCGACGAAGCCCAAGAGAAGCTACTGAAATACGGCACCGAGGAAGAGAGGGTGGCCACGCTCGCCGAGGTCATTGGCCAAAGCGTTGGCGGCATGAATGAGGCCCTCGCCAATACGCCCGAAGGGAAATTGCAACAGGTGGCCAACAGTATGGGCGACATCAAGGAACGGGTCGGCGCAATATGGGTACAGATTCAGACAAAGCTGCTCCCGGTGATGGATGTCCTTCTTGGTTTGGCCAATGGCCTTATCGATGTGGTGCAGATGGGTTGGCCCGTGTGGGTAGCTGCTGCAATCGGTGTCCTCATTGGCGTAACAAAGATAAAGCGGGAACTTGAAAAGACCTCGCTTGCCGCCTTGCTGACGGGTGGCAGTTTCACGACCATGAGCGCAATCGCGAAGGCGGCGTGCCGTGGTATCAGTACTGCCATCATGAGCATCCCCATCGTCGGATGGATAGCTGCTGCCATTACATTGGTCATTGGCATCTTCACGACCTTGTGGAACAAGTGCGAGGGCTTCCGTGGTTTCCTGACCGGCTTGTGGGAAGTCATCAAGAATATCATCCACAATATCTGGAACATCTTGCAGCCCATTATTGCCAAGGTGTTCGGCTTTATCAAGGCCTACATCCATACCGTTGTAAACATCATTAAAACGGTGTTTAATTGGGTGAAGGGTGTCCTGGAGAAAGTCGGGTCCTGGTTCAAGAAAGTGTTCCACCCCATCATTGAGTGGTTCGGCGGCTTGTGGGACTACATCAAGGAGGGCTTCTATAAGGTGCTGAACTGGCTGGCGAAGCCCCTCAACAAGATTATAGCGGTCTGGAATAAAATCACCGGCGGGAGTGTCGAGGCCTTCAAATTCGGCTATGAAAAGGGCGCGAACAAAGTAAAAGAGAACAAGGGCATTTCCCCTGCCGGTATCCCAGGGCAAGGCGGTGGCGTGGATGGCCCCGGACTGGGTTCTGCGGCTAACGACAGGGCGGCAAAGGGTGCGGAGGCAGCCGTTACCGGCGGCACCCGCAACACCACGGTGAATATCAACCTCGGCAAGATGGTGGAGAATATCGTGTTCAACGGTACCCTTGGCGAGAGCGCCCAGGAACTGGAAAACAAAATTCAAGAGATATTAACGCGCACGCTTATGATGGCGGCGGCTACAGCATAAGGCAATGGCAAGAAGTTTTGACCCTATACAGACAATCAACCGCGAGGTCGTTAAGAGCGACGATGTGAGCCTTGTTCTGAACGAGCTGGGGCTTCATGCCCTGGGCTATGCCCTGCCACCGGGGGTGCCGTTCAAGTATGTGCCGACGGTGAGCGGCGGCAAGAAGGATGAGGTGTCATCGTATGGAAACCTTAATCTCAGCCAGGACTACCTTGCGTTGCGCAACGAGCAAGGGCAGGAATACTGCTTCCAGCTTGACCCGATATTAGCCGTCAGCGGTAAGAATATCATCGCCCGGCGCTATGTGGCAAAAGGCAGTTTGCAGGGTACGGTCAAAGAGAGTTTCAGCCAAGACGACTTCGACATTACCATTACCGGGGTGCTGATGGGCGATGATGCCAAAGACTTGAACGAACAGGTGCAGGAATTGCAGTCGATACTGGTGTGCGGTGAGTCGCTGGCGGTGGTCAACGACCTTTTGAATGACGGCTACGGTATCACACGGTTGGTGGTGGACAGCTTCCAGTTCCCACATACCAAGGGGCTGCAAAACCAATCGTACACCATCAAGTGCTACAGCGACAGCAGCATCAATATATTGGAGGAGGTTCAGTAGTGTATAAGATGTGCCATAAGATAACAGTGGGCAGCTACAAGCTGCTGCTTCTGGAGAGCGTCAAGATAACGCGCAGCGTGGAGGCTTTGTCCGACACGGCGGTTATTACACTCCCCGGTATGGTGCATAACCAGACCATCGAGGTCGAGGACAAAATCAATGTGGGCGACGCGGTGAAGATAGAGCTGGGCTACAACGGCAAATTGAAGACCGAGTTCGAGGGCTATGTGCAGCGCATCGGTACCGACGGCGGCAGTATCAAACTGGAATGCGAGGATGGGCTGTGGCTGTTCCGCAAGGCAGTTGATGACAAAGTGTACGCCAATAAGGATGTGAAGGACATCCTGGGCGACATCTGCGGGCAATGTGGCAGTTTTACGGTGGAGTGCGACTATGCTTTCACTTACGAGAAATTCACGGTACACAACGCCACCGGCTACGATGTATTGAAGAAGATCCAGGAAGAGGTGAAGCCAAACATCTACTTAAAGGGCGAGAAGCTCCATGTGCATCCGCAATATGCGGAGGTGTTCGGTGAGGCGAAGTATGACTTCACCCGGAATATCGAGCGCGGGGGCACCAGTCTGGAGTACCGGAAGAAAGACGACCGCCGTGTGCTGGTGGTTGTCGAGGGCGAGAAAAAAGACGGCACCAAGGTGAAGGTGGAAGCTGGCACGACCGGCGGCGACCGTATCACGATGAAGGTGCCGGGGGCAACCGACGAAGCCAGCCTTAAAAAGGTGGCCGAGCAGGTGCTTGAAGAGAAATGCTATACCGGCTACAGCGGCAACTTCAGCGGCTGGTTGTGGCCATACTGCGACGCGGGCTACAAAGTGAGCATTGTGGACCCGGACTATGAATACAAGAACGGCACCTACTACGTCACCGCCGTGGAGGTGGACTACAGCAAGGGCGGTGGAAAACGAACCATAACACTTGGCAAAGGACTATCGTAATGGGCAAGGCACAGGACATAAAGGAAGCCATACGGCAGATCTGCGGCGCGAAAGGCGGCAGCGGGCTGTTTCTGGTTGGGGAGGTGAAGAGCGTCGAGGGCGAAACCTGCACGGTCAACGTGGCGGGGCTGGAACTGGACGAAGTGCGCCTCACCGCCGTCAACGACGGAGCCGACGGCAAACTGCTGCTGACACCCAAGGAGGGCAGCATGGTACTGCTGACCGACCTGAGCGGCGGCAACCTGCGCGACCTTGCAGTGATAGTTTACACCAACATAGAAAAGATAGAGGCCACCTTTGAGCAAATAGCCATCGAGGCCGACAGCATAGAGTTGAACGGTGGCGACAATGGCGGGCTGGTGAACATCGAGAGTTTGAAGAATAACCTTGACACCCTGAAGAAATACGTGGAAGCCATGAAGAAAGCCATTGCAAACGGCTTTACAAGTGTCGGTGCATCGACAGCGGCCAACGGACCGGCGGGCAGAGCAACCTTTGAGGGCGCAATGGCCGCCCAGATGATTAACTTCGAGGATATGGAGGACACCAAAATAACGCACTGATGAAAGGATTAAGACTGATACAAGAGACGGGCGGTACCGTTGACCTCGAACTAGACAACGGCACGATGGCGACAGGCGAGACGCAGTTCCAGGAAGAGTACCTGGTGCTGGCCACCCAGCGCGGGGAGTGGAAAGAGAACCCATTGGTGGGTGTCGGCGTGGCCGATATGGCGGGGGATGAAGACCTGCGGTACTGGAAACGCGAGATAACGGAAAACCTTGCCCGTGTGGGCATCAAGATAAAGGGCGTGAGCCTGAACAACGGACAACTTGAAATCAAACATTGAGAGATATGAAACACTTTACGATTAGCGAGCTGCTGTACAGTGCGAACCACTGGAAGCGCATCTGGAACAAGACGACCCCAGAAATCGAACAGAATCTGACTGCATTGGTGGCCGTGGTACTCGACCCATTGAGAGAGAAGTGGGGCAAGCCCATCACGGTGAACAGCGGGTACCGCTGCCCTGAACTGAACCGTGCCGTGGGTGGCGTGGCCACCAGCCAACACCTGAAGGGCGAGGCGGCGGACATCTGCGCGGCCACCCGGAAAGAGACGGCCAAGCTGGGGCGGCTGCTGGTGAGCATGGGAACCTTCGACCAGGTCATCTTCGAGCAAAGCAACAAGGAATGCACCGAGGCGGAGTGGATCCACGTCAGTTGGAAACGCGTGGGCGAGAACCGGCGCCAGGTGCTGCGCCTGGTGGCGGGGTCAAAGAAATATGAACCAATAAGCATATAGGCCTATGGAATGGACAAGCATTGTATTGGCGGTTATTACCTTGCTGGGTGGCTGCGGATGGATTGTTGACCGGCACAAACACAAACAAGAGGTGGAAGGGCTGAAGGAAGACAACCGGAAGAAAGCCCAGGAGGTGGAGAGCATCAAGGCCGACAACCGCCAAAAGGACATGGACCTGTCGAAGATGTACGTCGACGAGTTCAAGGAAAACATCGCCGAACCCCTGCGGCGCGAAGTCGGGGGACTGCGTAGAGAAGTAAAACATCTTAGAGATGCGATACAGAAGATTAACGATTGCCCTCACGCTGCTGACTGCCCTGTGTATGATGAGTTGCAGAAGCAGCAGAACGATGACGAAAGAACAAATCAGGACGGAGGTGCTGCATGATACGCTGGTGGATGTGCGGACCGTCGTGGTACATGATACCGTGCGTGAGACACAGACTGTCACGGTTGTCCTTAATGCGGACAGCACAGAGCGCAGCCGTACCACCGAGAAAACCCGTGAGCACCTGCGGAGCAGTGTTGCCACCGCTGAAGAGAAGAATGTACTGGAAAGCTCGGTGCAGTCCGAAGAGCGCACGGAGGACAAACAGACAGTGGTCGAGCAACCCAGGCGGAACCCGATAAAGCCCTACCTCTGGGGAACACTGGCCGGAATAGTATTGACAACGATAATTATCATTTTCGTGAAAGCACGAAAATGGTTCAAAAGATAAAGACCCATGGCACGAACGATAGCAGAGATAAAACAGGAAATGACCTCCGCCTTCATGGCGGAGAGCGCGGTGCGCGACAAATACGGCTTCACGGCCTCGGACACCTTCGAGGGCAAGTTCTCGAAGGTGAGCATCGAGGGGCTGCTGTTCTATGTGGTGGCCTTCGGCATCTGGGTGCTGGAGAAACTCTTCGACACCCACAAGGAAGAGGTGAGTACCATGCTGGCCGAGCTCACGCCGCACACGACACGGTGGTACCGTAACCGGGTGCTTTCTATGGTGCCCAGCGGCCAGGAGGAACCGCCGGTGAAATACTGCTCGGTGGATGACCGGGGGTGCCGTCTGAAGGTGAAGATTGCCGGCGGTTCCGCTGGAAACCGGCAGCCAGTGAGCAACGACATCTACAATGCCGTAGTGTCGCACCTTGGGGAAGAGAAAGACGCAGGGCTGAAGATAGTGGTGGTGAACGAGGACAGCAACCGGCTTAAGGCGGCCTTGCGGGTGTGGTACGACCCGATGGAACTGGTGCCGAGCGACAAGCCTGTGGAAGAGGCACTGAAGGCATACGTGAGCAATCTGGACTTTGACGGGCTGTTGTCGAGGAACGGCATTGTTGACGTACTGAGGGAAGTCCCCGGCGTGGAGATGGTGCATATCGACCAGCTACAGACCAAATATGCGGAGAATGCTTGGCGTGACTTCAGGAACCAGGAACGCGCTGAAAGCGGCTACTGGGGCATTGTTGACGCAGACGTGACGGTGGTGTATGACCGCTACAGAAAGGAGAACCTATGAGTGTGATGAACGTTGACTACGATAAGCTGCGCATCATCCTGATGCCGCACGTGCTGAGGCAGGGCGGGTTGCTGGAGGCGGTTTTCAAGGCGGCCTACGCGCCGTTGAAGACGGTGTACAACGCCTTTGTGAGGTACGAGACGAGGGAGTGCCGGGAGCGGAGCTACGGCCCGACGGTGAGGCAGCTGCGGGATGCGATAGCCGACCACCTGGGGATAAGACCCGGTTCCGTCCAGATTGGGGATGTAGCCAACCGCGACGTGGTAGACGTGCGGCGGCAGAGCGACGGTGCTGGCACGCGGGTGGCACTGGGTGCTGTTCCC
>JAEEGK010017203.1_pt1 | contig 15798 bp, 19 predicted proteins | sample 8958771 | NCBI WGS metagenome assembly JAEEGK01 (sample SAMN16246547, study PRJNA631951) | gut metagenome | biome: gut microbiome; feature: rumen; material: SC-attached | host: Bos | place: Iran: Karaj | collected 2018-10
TAACGAATATCTGATGTAAACAAAGCATCATACTTTGTTACACCTTCAGAATTAATAGTAAACTTTTCACCATCTTCCATTCGATTAATAATATCTTGATTACCTAAACCAATAGTTTCACGAATAAGTGGTGCAGATACTGTCTTACTATTACTCCATGTATCAAATACAACATTTATTTTGTATTCCTTACGTAGTATTTCAAGAACTTCTTCATCTTTTAAGAAATCTTCTTTACCTCCACCAGTTGCAACATAAACAGTTGTAAGTGAATTATCAAGAATACCACCCTTACCGGATAAATTCTTAACTAAAATAATAGCTCCTATTAATATAACAAATATCAAAATACCAATAATTGTTTTTTTATTCATCTATATCCTTCCTTTCTACATTCAATCCTGAATCATCTAAACCATCAGCTTTTAACATGGAATTAAATACTTTCATTTCAGCATCGGCATCAACAATATCTTCTTGATATAAACTTGATAAGATTTTTTGAAATGATTTATTTACTTCACTAATCATCTTAGCTGCTGTTGTCATAAATTTTTTACTATCAGTTGACTCTAATCTTTGATTTTCTATTTCATCATATCTTGATACTATTTTAACAAGAACTGGTAAATAGTAATCAAAGAAGTTAACAATACTTTTTTCTTTCTTGGGATCTTTAGCTATAACACTAATAATCTTTTCAATAGTTACACATATCTCAGTTAAATCATCTCTAACTTTTTTAGATTCTATTTTAGGAATTGTTGATGATATAAAACTATAATCCCGATTAGCTTTCTCTATTTTTTCATATAAAGGCCTATTTTTCTCTCTTAGTCTTTCAATCTTTCTACTTTCAGAAAACATTAGTTCTGAAGCTCCAAAAGCAGCTCCTCCTATGGCTAAACTAGCCCATATAGGAGCAGTTGGAATAAGAAGAAACGGAATAGCAAAGAAAGATGCCCCAACGATTGCTGAAACAACATTTGAATTCTTCATATTACCCCCTAATTATATTCACGTACTTCTTTAAACGCTTCTACTAAATTCTTTTTACCATCAAAGACTTTAGCATTTGATAACTCAGCTATTTGCTCTAAGTAATAATCTCTTGCATCACCAAAGGTAATAGCAAATATTGGAATATTAGTATTTAATTCTTCATAATATCTTTTTAAATCACTAAATCTTTTTTCTTCATTTGGATCACCATCAGTCATCAAAATAATAGAACGATTATAAGTGTTGTCTTTTTCTTTACTTAGTATATCTAAAGCTTTAATCGTTGCTGAATATAAAGCCGTAGCTCCTCCTGGAGAACGTCTAGTTATATTGTTAATTAATTCTTGTGTTGAACTTCCATCATTAGTACCCCAAGTTTCAGTAGCATCAGAAGCAAATGGTATAATTGTTATTTTATCTTTACTAGTAAACTGAATACTATCAGCACTAGCACGATCTTTATCTAAGATATATTCCATAGCTTTAACAAGTTCATCATAACCATCACCATACATACTACCAGAATAATCTAGACAGAAAACAACATGAATTGGTTTACGAAGTTCTTCTTGATATAAATCTAAGGCTCTATCAATAACAGCATCACTAGGATATTTAAGTGGTGATATCATCTTTGTAGTATCAATACCCCACTCTGGATTAAAGATATCTTTTCTTGCTTTATCAGTAGTTCCACCATACCAAGTTCTTCTACCTAATTCTTCTAATTCTTCTTGACCTGAACTAGATAAATAATAATTTTGAATTATTAAGAAATCTTCTTTTTTCTTATCATCTTTATTATTAACTAATGCAAAGATACTATCTGATATACTAACACCATCTATTGGATAAATGGCATATAAAGTTTCTTTATTATTATTCTTTAATTGTTTATTAATATTAATGATTGATGATTCATAAGAAACTACTGCATCATAATCACCATTAATAAATAATTCTTCTAAGTAATCTTCATCTCCACTAGTTCTTTCAAGTCCTGTAAAGAACGTTTTCATATCATTCTTTAACTTCTCACTATTAATCATATCAAGAGTTAAAATATCAGGATTTCCTGCAAGCGTTGATAAAATACCTAAATATGCAACAGCTCCACTATTAGTACTATTAGGATTACTCATACTAAATTTTAGTTTACCTGCTTTAATCGCATCTAAGATATCTTTTGTTTTAATATCACGACCTACAAAACCAAGTTCTTGAGCTTTACTCTTTTTAATACCAAAAATAACTGGATTAATACTCATAGACTTAGATTCTGATAATGATACATTCTTATTTAATTTATAATTCCATATAGAGTTTGCACTCCATACAGCATCATACTTTTCCCCTCTATTTAATCGGGCAATAATATCTAATGTATCAGCATAAACGATATTAAGTCTAATACCATTCTTTTTAGCAATATACTTAATACTACTATCAAGAACTTCATTCTCAGAACTTGATATTACATTTAAAGCTCCATCATCATAAACATAATCATCTTTATCTGTTATTTCACCATCACCTAAAAAGGAATCTACACATGAAATAAAAAAGATGATTCCAAAGAAAATAACTAGTACTTTTACGACAGTACTAAACCCATTTTTCCCATTCTTATTCATAACATACCTCTATTATTAATTATAACATAAAAAAAATGATAAACAATAATTTATCTATCATTTTCCTTAGTTAATTATTTACAAAGATATCTATTACTTTAGAGTAATCAAGTCTACGTCTTGAATGACTCATAAGTTTATTAATAAATGTTAATAGATCATCTTTTTCTAGTTTCTGATATATATTTAATAAACTAACTAATTCTTTTTCATTTAAATCTATTAAATTATCATTTTTAAGACATAAATTAACTTCTTTAATTAAATATTCATTATAAACTTTATCGTAATATGCTTTATCATAACCAAGAGCTAAGCTATTAGCATGATTTATACTTTTTTCTTGTAAATCTCTAAATTTCATTATATAAATATCCTTTTTTTAACTTCTTCTATCAATCTTCTATTAAATGATATCACAAATACTATTAGACTGACAATCAAAATTGGCAAGGATGCATATAAACTCCATTGTAAGTTAACTACTTTAAATTTATATAAATCGATTAATATCTCAGTAACAACAAGTATTATTGATAATAGTAGTAAAATAACCGCCGTCCCTCTTGTTAATCTTCTCTTCTTCTTCCTGAAAAAGAAGATACATAACACTATTAATAACCAAATAATAAAGATATTAGGCATAACAAGGTATAAATACCAGTTAAAGCCATTCGTCATATAAGCAATAGTGAATAATAAATACTCTAAACCCAATAAATTAATAATTGCAGCAACAAACTTGTTTTTAAAGTATAGAAATGATACTTGACTAGCTAAATATACAATAGATGATAATACGTATATAGACCATGTAATCTTACCATTAATAAAATAGTTACATAGGAATGTTATTATTCCTAAGAAACATAATATTACAAGAATAAGTCTTGATAAATAACGAAAATTAATATGTTTATTAATATCATCAATCTTATCAGAATAAGCTAACTTATCATTACCTAAATTATGATATGGCATCTTTGTTTTACATAAAGGACATTTTCTTTCAGCATCACTTAATTTAACACCGCATTTATAACAGTACATTACATATCACCTCCATTACTTTCAATATATACAGGAACACCTAGTTCAACTAACTTGGTAAAGAATAATCTTTCAAACTCCGTATCATTAATACGACTAGTAAATGTTATATACAAGTTATCCATACAAGATATACAAGCCACTGCTCCATGTTTATTACGACTTCTTCCAATCATAAAGCCCATATCAGTAACATATTCTTGCATTTCACTTGGAATATTAATAAGGCCATAATTAGAGAATGTTGTTGTACAATACCTGTCTCCCATTAAATAATCACTTATAGATAAAGCATGTTTTTTAATGAATGTTGGCATAATACGAATAATAAACTTCTTTTCCATATTAACATTACCCGTAAATTTAGAACGCAATTTCTTTTCCGTAATCATTAAATCAAGTTGAGCTTTAACTTCATGAATAATCTCTTCAAGATCATACTCACCTAACTTTGTATCTATCTTAGGATTTACATATGATGAGAAGTTACGTACTGTTACTGACTTAAAGAATCTTCTTAAGTTAACAGGAATAGATATCTTAATAGGATATTTCTTACTATCATTATTATTCTTTTGAATCTCAATAAAAGACAAGAACATAATACTAGTTAATAATACAGTAATTGTACAATCATATTTATTACATAGTTTTTTAAGTTCTTTAATACTTATTTTACCTGTAATAATATTTAACATATGACTAGGTAATTTAGATCCCTTTAAGTGATAAGCTACTTCTTCTTTCTCTAAAGAACCAACTTTTCCTACATACTTTTTAAAACTATCTTCTATTTCTTCTTTCTTTGGTTGATCACTTATATTTAATATTTTATCAGTATATGGTATTTCTACTTTATATTTAAGTTTTAAATATTCTCTTGCTAATGTAAGTAGCAAGGTAACACCACCAGTACCATCTGTTAAAGCATGAAAGAATTCAAGAGCAAGTCTATTTTCATATACTCTAACTCTAAACATAAAATAATTATTATCTTTAAAGTTAATGGTACGCATAGGATTTTTAACATCATCCAAAATTGGTGGAACTCCATCAATCTTTTCTAAATAATACCAAAATAACCCACGTCTTAATCGATATGCAAAAGATGGTAATCTAACTAAAGTATTAGCTAAAGCATCTTTAAGAACATCTTTATCAATAACTTCTTTAAAAGTTAAAGTAAGACGAAACATCATCGCATATTTCTTTTTAACAGCTGGTGGGTAAATTAAAGCGGCATTATCAAGCCGCATCCATTTTTTACTCTCCATTATCTTCAATCATCCCCAAATCTTCATGAATAATAATGGGGTCAAAACCAGATATTTCGTCAAATAACATACCTTCTGGAATATCATGATATAAATATATTTTCTTATTGTTCATAAAAGCTTCATATAACTCTAAGAAAGTTGCTCCCCCAATATAATTTTTCATCTTACCTTTATCAAAGTTTAAACATAAAACAGCGTCCATTTGTTCAATCGTATTACGACTTTGGTTAAACATTCTTTTTTTAAATTCAGAATGTATTCCTAAATTCCATGCACGTTCTTCTGCTCCACTATCTTCATATGAATTAGGTAGACTAATTTCATGACCTTTCTTTTCTAATTTCTTTTTTATTTCCTTTATCTCAGGATAAAAACTTTTACTACATATAATTAATATTTTCATTACTACCTCCATTAATTATTATCACAAACATCAATCCATTTAGTAAATGATGTATACATCATTAATTCTTTAATTGTTAACTTTATTGCGGTTCTTGACACCCCACAAGCAGGATAAACAAATTTATTCTTATGTAATGATTTATCAAGATATACCTTAACTCCAGGGTTAGGATTAAATGGACATACCCCACCTATTGGGTGACCAATTACATCCATTACTTCTTCTTTTGGTATCATAACGGGTTTACACCCAAATTCTTTTCTAAACTTATCATTATCTATTTTAACATCACCACTAGTAACAATAAGAATAGGTTCAGGTACATAAAATGATAATGTCTTAGCAACCTCAGATTCACTACAATTAAGACTTAAACTAGCTAATTCCACTGTTTCTGTAGAATCAGGTACTTTCATAATACGATCACTTAAACCTAATTTTTCTAAATAACTATATACTCTATCATTCATAATTTAATTATATCATAAAAAAAGAAATAACAAAGTTATTTCAATCTATCTTTTTACTAAATAATCCATGTTTATTACAGTATGCATATACTGTAGCATTAGGAATAATTGGAAGTTCAACAATAGGTACTTCACCAGGTACTAAATAATGAAAGTATTCACATTTTTCATTACCAACCATAATCCACATGATATAGTGATCAGGATCCATTGGATGTAACATTTCCCCTACTGTTATTTTATAAGTATTCTCAAGAACCTCAACAACAGGTACATGTTTTTCTAAACTAGCTTCAATATCACGATCTTTTATTTCTAACATTTCTTTATAACAACAAATGTTTTCTTGACCTTCTTTTAATACGTGGATTACTTTACCACAATTTAAACAACGATAAAATTTCATTTTTCCTCCTATAATTTATTTTCTTTATACCATTTACTAAATTCATCAAATGAACTAATAGACTTATATCTTTTTCTTTCTAATCTTTCTTTATCATTCATTTCCGCTAAAGTCTTTTTATAACCATAAGGCATAAAGATATACCATAAGCTTGACCATTTCTTATCTCTATCTTCACCTCTTATACTAGTAGCTAAATGGCCTTCATGAGAACCATAAAATTGTTTTAATTCTTTACCATCATAATAAGAAAGACATTCAGTAAATCTACATTTACGATTTTTCTTACCTTTCATTAGCTTTAATATTCCTTCTATTCCAATAGTATCAAGAGCAAAGTTAACAAAAGCTTTTGGAAAACCAGCTAAACTGTCAATAAAGAAACCAGAATCTTGTGATATACAAGGACACTTAACAACATCATAAGCTTCCATTACTTTAACTTTAGATATTAAGCTTATATCATCACTTCGTGGTTCTGATAATTCATAGTCATATATCATAAAATTAACTTCTTTTAGTTTTTCTTTAGCTGTCGCTACCTTACCTTTATTATGTGTTACAAATATTATTTTTTCCATACTTTATGATCACTCATTATCTTTCTATAGAAGACATTAGACATATCTTCTAAATAATTATATATTTCTTCCAAAGTCACTTTACTAGAATCGAAATAATTAAAATCTGTTTTAACATTTATTCTTTCTAAATACCATAATAAAGTATTATAAAAGCTTGTTAAGAAGTAAACTCTATTAGGTGCTTTATCTAAATCTCCTCTTCGAGATAAAATATCATATATTCGATCTATTGGTGATAAAATACCACGATCACTAGCCATCAAATCAGCAATATTTAAAACACGATCATAATCGGTATATGTAATATTACGAAGTAATTTAGATAAATCATCATATTCACTAGTAAATCGTTCTTTATTATCAACATAACTTACTTCAACATCAGGTATTTCATTATTACTAAATCTTCCATCATTAATAAATGAATGTGTGAGACAAGCTCGACATTCTCTAATACCCATATCAACTAATTCTTCAAAACCTTTTATAATGTGAGTAAAATCATGACTATATTTTCTTCCATAATCATGAAGTAGACCATAGTTAAAGGCTATATCTTTATCAAGATTAAGTTTCTCTGCTAATATTTCACATGTTCTTGCTTCATATAAAGAATGACTTAACCATGAACTAGTATTTATACTACCTTCATTAATCATATTATTACCTAAGTAACTACCACGATCTATTAAGTTATATGAAATATCTAATAAATCATTACTTATTTTGGGATTACCTTCTTGAATATAGGTATAAGCATCATTAACACTTATATGATATCTATTACTTATTTCCATACATAAGTTCTCTAAATCTTTAAAAGATATCCCATTAAGTAATAATAAGTAAGCTTTATTACGATCTAAACTTCGTTTACAATTACCATTTAAAACCGTCATTGCCTTATAATAATAATCTTCATTAGAAAAAAACAATCTCATACTATACCTTCTTTATTAATAAGTGATAATGATACATTTCACGAACACCATCTTCTTTTTCAATATATTCACCAATATGATTTAAAAGAACAATTTCAAAATCTTTAAATAATTCTTTAATTAAATCATAATCTGCATAAAAGTGAGGAACTTTATATTCCGGTCCTTCCCTCATACATAGTTTTGTATTCTCATCAACCATAGGCCAATCTTGTTTATAACCCCAAGTTGATTTAGAAGCAAGTGTTAAATAACATTCACCATTCATTCTTAGAACTCTTTTTAATTCACTAACAACTTTCTTAATACCTTCAGTATCAGTATGACTAATTACATTTCGACATAATATAGAGTCCATACTATTATCATCATATGGTAACTCTAACATATCACCTACTTTATAATCAAAAGTAAGATTTTCACTTTCGGCCCATTCTTTAGTACTTTTAATAGCTTCTTCTGAAATATCAAAAGCATGAACATTAAAACCATTCTTTCCAAAAAGAATACTATGTCTTCCTCTTCCACATCCTAAATCTAGAAAATCTTTTTTATCTTTCCAACGATTAACTAAATAATATGATTCTATACTAGGTGTTCTCCAGATATTATCAAAATCATTTTTAACAATCTTCCAATCCCAACCTTGAGATTTAATCATATTTATCACCCACTTTTAATATATCATATTTTTACAAAAAAAAGGATGATTTCTCATCCTATTTAACAACAATTGAATTTGCCCATTTAGCAAAGATGTCTTTATATTCACTTGCTTTTTCTGAACGACAATAAAAATTGATCATCCAATAAGTATCTCCTGAGCGATGTGTCGTTCCATAATAATAGTATTCTTTACCATTAACTGTTTTCTTATAATCAAATTGTGCATATTTACCTTTAGATACTACTTTAGAATCAGTTAAGTTATTAGCTTTTACAACAAATTCAGCATAACCTACAACATCATCTGGGAATTCTACACCAGCATTCTCAAATAATTGTTTTGATTCATTGTTTACAGTAACACCAATTTGCATATCATTATTTTCATAATAATATTTAATACCTTGAATAGATTTCTTAACGAAACCAGTATTTAAAGTAACTTCAAAGTCACTTTCAGTAAATAATTTAGCATCTTTATCAGTTCCACAACCAGTTAACATAAAAAGAGCTACTATTACTAATAATATACTTAAATATCTTTTCATATTAAATTCCTTATTTAAATAGTTTTCCAACAACCCAAACTAATACGCAAGCACCAAATGCAGAAACTAAAATAGTTCCTAGTAAGTTAGATGCAGCAATACCAAATAATCCTAAAATGAAACGTCCTACGAAACCACCTACGATACCTAATATGATGTTTCTAATTAGTCCTCCTTTAGTATTCATAACAAAGCTTGCAATTAATCCAGCTGCTAAACCTATTCCTAGTGTAATTAATAAATCAGTTAAACTAGGCATTGTGAATAAAATCATTTTATCATCTCCTCTATTTATAAAATATCACAATTTATTATTTTTTTAAAGTTAATTTGAAAATTTACCTGCAACCCAAGCAAATAAACAACCTCCAACAAAGGAAGCAGCAAACTTTCCAACTGATCCTAAACCTTCTATTTGAAAAGCTTCTAGTACAAATTGGCCAATGAAACTACCTATTACCCCGATAATCAAACAAATTATTACCCCACCACGACTATTATTAATTATTTTAGCAAGAAAACCAGCTATTAAACCTATAGCGACATTAATAATAATTTGTTCCGTTGTCATATCCTTTATAAAATCACTTAATGATACTAATATATTCATTTTTCACCTCTATTATTAGAATAACATAATTTATTTATTTTTTATATCAATTATTACATATTCAGATTTTGTTCCTGTCTTAAAGTGTATACTCCAATCAGAAATCCCTGAGGTAACAATAAAGTATGTATTATTAATCTTTTTAAGACCATATTCAGAATCATTACCAGATAATCTTCCTATTGGTCCCAAAGGTATTAACTGTCCACCATGAGTATGACCAGATAACACTAAATCAACTTTATCTTTTTCATTATCATAATCTGTTGGTTGATGATTAAGAACGATTTTATATTTATTAGATAAACCATCTACTAGTTCATCAATAGTCTTTCTATTTCTACTTTTATCTTCACGGCCTATGATATAAAAGTTATCATGTTCAATTACTTCATCTACTAATACTTTAACGTTATTTTTCTTTAGTTCATTAACTAAATCATCCCCAGTATATTCTCGATTATTAAAATAACCTCGATCATGATTACCAAAGACATAATAAACCCCATATTTAGGTTTTAATAAAGATAAAGCTTCACAACCTCTAATCATATCTCTTTTACTTGTATCATCATCTACAAAGTCTCCTACTATTACAAATAAATCAGCATCAATCTTACTTAGTTTCTCCATCTCTTTATAGAAACCATCTCCATCAAAAGTAGTCCCTATATGTGAATCCGCTATTTCAATTATTCTTAAATTAACATCTTTATCATTATAAATAGTATACTTTGTTTCAAAGATATGAAAACATAAATAAGTACCTATCCCTAGATATATAATTGTTACTAATAAACCAAGTATAATTATATTATTATTTTTATACTTAAATTCTTTCTTACGTACTTTTTCAATAATAAATATAATTAACTTACTAAGTAATAAGAAGATCCCTAAATGAATCATAATTACTATAAAATTAACAAAGTTATAAAAGATTAATAATGATAATAAAATTAATATTATAATTAATATTTTTAAATATTTATTAATCTTTAAATTCTCAATAAAACTTATCTTTCTTATATTATTAACATTATAATACATAATTAATATAGATAATAAAAAGATTATAAAAATAATTACACGAAACATATAAACCTCTAACTTTAATATAACAAATAAAATATGTTGATAACAACATATTTTATTTACCTATTTTTTCTTTGCAGTTCTTTTTGCATGTCTTTCTAATTTCTTAGGTTCTACTTCTTTAACTTCTTTTGCTTCATTATTACCTTTTAATTCATTAAATTTGTAATTAACGAAAGCTATATTAGTACCAACAATAATAACAGTTGCAATTATTGTAGCAATAATAATGTTTCTAGTAATAGTTTTAATAGTAGTACGATCTTCTTTATTAGGATTTTCTTCCATTTCTTTCATTACATCATAACGATCATCTACTTTAGTTTCATATAAAGCTTTAATTGTAGCTTTAAGATCATCATCATAACTTTCTGCATAACCAGCAAATACCTTATCACCTATTACAATATAAGGTACACCTTGAGCAGGATTATCTAAATACTTAGATACACTATCAAGTAAGGCATTATTATCTTGATCATACCAAACTTCATAAGATACTACTTTGAAGTATTTACCATAATCTCCTATAATACTATTTAAGAAAGTTAAGAAAGCACGACAGAATCCACATCCATTACCACGGAATAAATAGATAATTGCTTGATCATCAGTTTCTTTATAATTTTCCCAACCTTTATCAAGTTCTATTTGTTCTTCTTGTAATGCTTCTTTTAAATTTAATGATTTAGTTGCTGCCTTTGTATAAATTGGCATAGCTAAACCCAAAACTAATACTAGAACTATAATTAATTTTTTCATTTTTTCCATCCTTTCTCTTAAATTATAACATAAAAATACTTGTCAACAATAAATTTAACGCAAATTAATCACTTTTTTATCTTTTTTAAAACAACGCCACCATAAGGTTTTATAATCTTATCATCATTGTCGTTTAATCGATAAATAATATCACTGTTCATAAATTTCTCAGGTACTTTTAAATCAATATCATTTTCTGTTCTGTTAACAACTACTAAATAACGCATATCATCGTCATCATCTTTATAACGTTCATACATAAAATATTGAGGATTAACTTCATGTAAATAAGTACTTGCATTTCTTAAGAATGGATCATTTTTACGGATTAGGCCTATTCTTCTAAAATAACTTAATAATTCTTGATCCATCTTATTCCAAGGGAAAGGAGCACGATTATATAAGTTACCCATTCCTTCAAGACCTACTTCATCACCATAGAATATTGATAAGATACCTGGGAAGAAATTAAGAGCAAAGACATATGCTTTATAAATAGCAATTCCTCTTTTCTTAGCCTCAGGAGTTAATTTATAATTTTTACAAAACTCTAATTTTTTCATTTCATCATCAAATTGATTTAAATCCCATACCCGGTCTCCAAAAAAATCATAACTTGAAAATAAATTAAGAGCTCTTGAGATATCATGAGTTGAAGTAAAGTTCATCAAAGTCTTAATCTTCTCATGAGGATAATGCATCAATATATCAAGTACTGTCCACCATAAAGTGTTGCAATCACCATGCTTAAAATATTTAATTAAAGCATCGCAAAGTCGATAGTTCATAACACTATCAAGTCCCTTACCACTAGTATAGTAATTACGATTATCTAAGAATTCTTTTTCAAGAGGGCTTTCCCATACTTCACCAACAATAAAACCATCAGGTTTATTTCTTGTAACCGCTTTCTTAATACCTTCTATAAAGTAATCACTTAGTTCATCAGCAACATCAAGACGAAGTCCATCGATACCCAAAGAAAACCATTTATCAATGACCCCATCTTCACCAAAAATAAAGTTTTGCCATTTAGGATTTTCACCATTACAAACAGGTAAATTAGGCATACTCCACCAGTTATAAAAATAAGTTTTGCCATCTATTTCAATTGGTTTATAACATTCAAAATATGGAGAATCTTTACTTTGAAAAGCCCCTACACTATCATAGTTTCCAAATTCATTAAAATATCTACTATCATTACCTGTATGATTAAAGACAGCATCTAAAATAACATACATTCCTCTTTTATGAGCTTCATCACAAAGTCTCTTTAAATCATCATTACTTCCACAATAAGGATCCACTTCCATATAATCCCCTGCATCATAACGATGGTTTGATTGGCTTCTTACAATTGGTGATAAATATAATATTTCAACGCCAAGAGATTCAATATAATCAAGTTTATCAATTATTCCTTGTAAATCTCCACCATAGAAATCATTATTCCATACACCATTTTCATCTGGCCCAGCTTTTAATGGACTATCAAAACTTGGATATACATAACGACCTTTCATTTCCTCGGGTTTATTTTTGTTCCCTCTATTAAAACGATCTACAAAGATATGATACATTACTTTACCTTTAGCCCATTCTGGATAACGATATTCATCATTCTTCCACATATCATCTCTTGAAACTGTTGTTAGTTCATCATTATTTTTTTTCTTATAATATACAAACTTATGATCTATCTCAAAAGAAAAATAATAGTAAAAAGTATCATTAAAATCTAAATCAAAGTCACCGTTAAAGATTACAAAACCATCTTTTTCTTTTACATGATGTAATTGATTAGCCTTACGAAATTTATCATTTTCAACAATAAATTTCATTCTTTCAATTAAACCAATTGATTTAGGTACTTTAATTTCAACATGATATTTACTACTATTATCAGTCTTACCTATTTTCTTAAGATTAAAAACAATATCTTTTAATTCCTTCATACTCTATCCTCTATTATAAATTTAACACAAATAAAAAAGTAAGTAAATTAAGATGACACTTTATATGTCTTTTAACTTACTTACTATTTAATAATTTAAGTTTTAGGCTTCTTTCATTCCTTCATTAATTTCTTTAATTAATTCTGGATCATAATAAACTGTAAAGCCATCTTTAATAACTTTCATCTCAAAGCGTGTATCTTCTAATACTTCACCATCAATATTAGCTTTTATCGGAACTTCACTTTCAATTACTAAGTGATCACATTGAACATGTTTAACTTTAAACATATTTTCATGTTTACCTTTTTTCATTCTTAAAATATATTTAATGATACTTGATCTATGCATACTATCAATAATATAAGTATCCATCAAGTGATCATTTAATAGTCCACTAGGATTGATATGAAAACCAGAACCATAGTATCTAGCATTACATACAGTTATTGTTGAATATAATCCTTCTTCTACTTCTCTTCCTATTTTAATTTTAAATTTCTTAGGTTTAAACTTTATAAAATGAGCTACAATTGCAGCATTATATCTTTGACTCTTAGGAATAATAGAATTATGAACCACATCATCTTCTTTATTAGCAATATCTGCATCTATTCCAAAACATGCAACATTCATGAAATAACGATCATTTATTCTAATGATATCAATATCATTTTCTCCTGGTTCTAATATTTCTTTAGCTGTACGATGAAAATCATTACCAGTACCATATGGTATATATGAGAAAGTATTATTTGTTTTAATGATTGCATTTAAAACTCTATTCATACTACCATCTCCACCAATTGCAAAGATAGTATGTTTTGTATAATTAAAACGCTCCATTATCTCTTCAGTTGAAAACTTTTTATTATTAATTAAAACTTCAAAATCAATTTTTCTTCTTTTACATACCTTTTTAATTACTTCTGCCATCTTTTCAGTATTCTTCTTTAAACTAAAACGATTTATTAAAAATATATATTTCATAACTACCTCTTGTTATTATTTTACCATAGATAATTAAATAATTATATAAATTGATATAAATAGACAAATCATATATAATTAATTTGTGGTGTTTATGAAAGTAATTAAAGAAAATATTATTAATAAACTAGAAGTTAATAAATCTATTTTTTATACTGATTTAATTAAAGTTTATAGTAAAGATGACGTTATAAATGAATTAAATAATATAAAAAATAAATACAAAGATGCAACGCACTATTGTTATGCATATATTATTGATGATACCAAGAAATCTAGTGATGATGGAGAACCAGGTGGTACGGCAGGTGTACCGATTATGGAAACCTTAAATAACAAAGATTTAAATTATATTCTTTGTGTTGTAACAAGATACTTTGGTGGTATTAAGTTAGGTGCAGGAGGCTTAGTTAGAGCATACCGAAAAGCAACAATTGAAGCCATTAATAATAGTACCCTACTTGATCTTATTGATGGATATGAAATAATAATTAAAATAAGTTACAATGAACAAAAAGATTTAGAATACTTATTAAAAGATAATTTTAAAAAAGAATATGATAATGATGTAACATACACTATTAAATGTAATAAAGATATTAAAGAAATATTAGAAAAGAAATATAACATCTTATCAGTTAAAGAAATTAAAATAGAAAAAGAAAACTAGAGTTAATCTCTAGTTTTTTTAATCTTCAAAATACATTCTAACATCATTATATAAAACGTTCTTGGCTTTTTTGGCTTTCTTTGTCCAAAATAACATATCAAAGCCATGCAAACTACCATGATAAATATCAAGTTTAGCAACAACATTAGATTTTTGTAAGTTATCAATATAATCAATCGTTTCTTGTAGGAATGGTTCACCATCTAAAACATATGTATAACAAGGTGGTAAATTAGAATAATCTATTTCTTTAGATGGAGATGCGTATTTAGGAACATTACCACTTTTATATAATTCACCTAAGTATCTACTCCATCCTCGATGATTCTTTTTTGTATTCCAATTATACCCATTATTATTTTTTGATGACTCAGTATCATCACAATCTAACATTGGATAAAGAGGTATTTGTAACTTAATTGGGATCTTTGCAACATCTCTTGCATAAAGGCATACCGCAACAGCTAACCCTCCTCCAGCACTTTCACCGCCAACAATTATTTTATTTTTATTGATACCGAGTTTCTCAGCATTATTATAAACATATTCAAGAGTTCTTGTACAATCATCAAAAGCAGCTGGATATGGATTCTTCTTTGAAGTTCGATACTCTGGTGATATAACAATACCACCAAACTTCTTAGCAAGTTTCTTACCTATTGTGAAATGAACCCAGTAAGCGCCACCTGATTCATAACCACCACCATGAAACCACAGTATACCAGGTAA
>JAEEGK010017206.1_pt1 | contig 15795 bp, 11 predicted proteins | sample 8958771 | NCBI WGS metagenome assembly JAEEGK01 (sample SAMN16246547, study PRJNA631951) | gut metagenome | biome: gut microbiome; feature: rumen; material: SC-attached | host: Bos | place: Iran: Karaj | collected 2018-10
CCCAATCCCCAATCCCCAATCCCCAATCCCCAATCCCCAATCCCCATGTTATAAATTTTATATTTACAAATATATATTATTAAAAATATTTTAAAAAAATTATTTAAAAATTTATTTTCAAAAATTAAAACTTTAAAAATTTATTTTCAAAAATAAATTATTATAATATCTAAAATTAAAAAGTATATTTATTTATCATTTACTTCTAAATATTCTTTAACCATTGTCCTCCCATTTTCAATATATTTTAAATATGCTTCCTTTTCTTCTTTCGATAAATCACTTTCATCCCAAAACACATCAAAATATCTAGTATTATTCAGAACTCCTGACTCAACTTTAAAAAATCCATTGACTCCAAAATTTTTTCCCCAAGAATTCAGAAATTTCAAATAATTAGGTCCAATATGAGTTAAAACTACAGCATGCCCAGAAAGTTTATCATCTTCTTTGGGTGGAAGGTTACTTTTTTTTAATATAGATGATCTTGTATTATTATTATAGAAAAATTGTTCAAAACTATCCCATTGTTTATCTGTTAAAGAAAATCTCGCTACGCAAGGTCTTCCTTCAATAATAGCTAATCTTGCTTCATTTTCTGTTAATTCTCTAGTTTTTAATCCATATTCTTTTAAAACATCAGGCAAAATTTGTGAAGTATCTTGACTTTCTTTAATTTTTTTCCTATCTTCTTCTTTTAATTTATAATAATCTTCATCAGAAAGAAGATTAAATTTTTTATATAATTTATGTTTCATATTTTCGAAATCAAATTTTTTTTTCCCATTTTTATCTAAAATATCATTTCCTTCAGGGTATGTTTTAACTCTTCCAACTATTCTAGATGAAGCAAAAAATATACATGCCGCAATCGCATGAGCCCAACAAGTTCCTCTCTCTCCTTGATGTTTTGCATAATTTTTAACATCTGAGTTGATATAATCTTGAATAACTGCTGAAGAAACTAAATTAGATAAAGATAGGTCATCCCCTTTTTCTAAAAAAGATGTTGCTTCATTGAGCAAATCTATTATTTCATTTAAAGTTGTGTTATCATTTACTGAAAAAAATAATCTACATTCTCCACTTGGAGGAACTGTCCATCCTTTTCCTATTAGAAATTTAATAATTGGATTATCATAAGGTAGTTTTGAACACATTTTAAATAAATCTTTTGCACCTTTATCAAAACTATTTTGAAGATAATCAAATATTTGTTTGCCATTATTGTTTAAGAACAAAGGTTTTTTCTTTTCATCTGATATATAAATTCCAATTATAATTATATTATTAGATAAGGCTGATTTATATATTTTATCATAGTAAAATTCATCTTTAGTATCGTTTGCTAAACCATCAGTTATTATTAATAAAAATTTATTTTGATTGGATTGAAAATCCGTACTAAATTTTTTAAATGCAACTTGAGATGCAGTAAATAATGGAGTATCCCAATAAATTTCTTTTTCAAAAATTGACATTATTTGTGAATTATTATCTATTTTATTTTGTATATCTGAAATAATGTTTATTAATTCACTACCTGAAATATCTGTTAATATTTTATCTTTTTTTCTATTAAATCTTTCTTCCATATACATAGAAATTAATGGAGGAAGTCTATTTCTATTTTTATTGAAAGCAAATTCTAAGAGCTTATCAACTTCTTCAAAAACAGCTCTTTTTTCTATTCCAGAAAAAATATTACCAAATATACTACTTTTAAAAACGCTAGAGATACCCAATGTACATGATGAATCTAATTTAGAATAAATGATATTACTTAATTCGTTATCATCTCTTAATAAATCACACATTAATTTCAATTTTCCTTCATTAAAATTATAATAATCAGTAAAAATATATTTATCTATATACAATGACTTTTTTCTGTTATCTGATAAAAGGTTCTTTAATTCATTTCCATATGAATTTTCATCATATTTATTTGAGATTGTAATGTTATAATATTCATTAATTCGTTCTGAATTAATTTCTTCATTAAAATTTCTTATTTCATTTAATTGTCTTAATAAAAATATAAAGTCAAGAAGCTGACTTTTATATTCATTTCCTTCACATCCAAATAATAATGCGAATAAAATAGTGTTTTCTTTTTTACAAAGGATTTTTATCACATTTATTATGGAATCGACTCTACTAACTTGTTCTTTTTTATCTTCTATTTTTTTTGATAAATCATAAAATGGTTGTTTCATTGAACCTGATACATCAAAAAGTATTCCAATTACTCTATCTTTCTTTTCTTGATTTTCCATCTTTGATTATTTTTTACTTTTTATTAATTTCCCCCTTTTCAATTGATATAAATAGTCGATTGATAACGACTATTTTATAAAAAATAGTTAAATTTTGATATTTTGAAAATAATTATTTAATTTTAAATTTTACGACTTAAGCAAATTAAAATGTAAAAATATCTGTCAATTAAGAAAATTAATAATAATGGAATTATAGAAAAAAATGATATTAGTTTCATTATTATAAAAAAGATGATTAGAAAAAATATTATCAATTCTATTGTCAAAAATATCAAAAAAAAAAAGAGAAAACTATCAATGTCAATGATGCATAATCATATAAAAAATATATTTTTTTTTAAATTAAATATTTGAAAAATTGAAAAATTTTTTAAAAGTTTGATTAAAAAAATAAATAAATAAAAATATAAAAATATAATAAAAAAATAATATAAAAAATTAAACATTTTATAAAAAAAAATATTGTTAACAAACAATTTAAAATTATAAATAATTAATTATATTATTATTAATAAAAACATTATTATCAAAAAATAATAATAATGGAAATTATTAATCCTAATTTAAATTCTTCAATGAAATATTTTTCTTTTGATGGAATGTCAAAATCTCAAATAATAGACAAATATGAAGAATTACTTTTTCAAAGAGAAAATCAAATAACAGACATTTCTTTACAATTAGGTAATTTACATACAAAAAATCAAGAATTAACAAACAAAATAAAAAATATTTTATCATTAAAAAAAAATTACGATGAAAGAATCATTACAGCAGAAAAAAAAATAAATAATGAAAGAAATAATAAAGAAATTATGTATATAAAATTAAATAATTTAATGAAAGAAAATGACAATTTAGAAAAAGTAAAAAATGGTGAATTTAAATTCGAAGAAAAAAAGAATAAAAAAAAGAAAAAAAAAGATGAACAAGGAAATAAAATTTTTAGTAAAAGTGACATGGAAATTAAACCAATTGGATTATATTTAAAAGATTTAAATAAAGAAGAAGAAAAAATGGATAAATCAAAAACTTTGATTAATTTAAATGAAAATTCAAATAAAAATATAAATATTATTAAAGAAATTCAAGATGAAAAAAATGATAATAATAATAAAGAAGAAAAATTAAATAATGAAAATATAGAAAAAAATAATAAGATTGAAGATAATAATAATAATGAAATTAATAAAAATGAAGATAAAAAAATTGAAAATAATGAAAATTTAAGTCTCAAAAAATCAAAAACTTTAAATTTAAATGAAGAAGAAAAAAAGAAAAAGAAAAAACATAAAAAAAATAAAGATAAAAAAAATAAAAAATTAGCAAGTGAATCAATAGATTATGAACCTGTATTTAAATAATAAATTAATTAAAATTATAAATTTTTATTATTTATTTAATTTAAAAAATTTTAATTTTAAATAAATAATTAATATAAATAAAATGTATTTTTAATATAAATTAACCCTAATAAAAATTTTCCAAAAAAAAAAATCAAAATATTTTTAATTTATAAACATTAAATATTAAAAAATATAAATAAAAAAATGCCGAATTAATTTCGGCATTTATTTCATTTTAAATTCCAAAGAAAATCAACAACAAAAAAATTTTCTCTTTATTATTATTATTATTAATAATAATTTTATTTAAATTTAAAAATAATTTTTTTCTTTTATGAAAAATAAATTACTTTTACAAATATAAAATCAGCAAAATATTTTTTAAATTAAAATCATAATGAACAACATAAAAGAAATTCAATTCGCAAAAAGACCTTTAAATGACAATAATCTTCGTTCAAAAGATAAAAAAGTAGAATTAGTATGTAACATGCTTTTAATGCGATTCAGTCCAGGAGAAAAAAAGGCTCAACAATTTTCTGTCAAAATCGAGCCTGAAATCGCACAAGATAATTATCCTTTAAGAAGAAAAATTTTTAGACAAATTTCCCATGATTTAAAAGGATACTATCAACCTTATTTTCCTGCCGGATTAACAATATATACATCAGCTTCCAATCCCGAAGCGAGAGTTGAATTAGCAACGAAAGTTGATGACACTGAATATAAAATAACAATAGAAGATACTAAAAATACTTTAGATCTATCTAAAATACGAACTAAAACAGATGAATGTTTAAAAGTTAAATCTATGATTGAAAATTTAATTAAACAAATTGTTAGTCATAACTCAGGTTTAATTAAATTCGATAATAGAAGTTTCTTTCAATTAGAATCGAATTTAAAAATTAATAATAATAAAGAAACTCTCATGCCTGGATATGGAACAGCTGCATGTATAACAGAAAGTGGGTTGTATCTAAGAATAAATGATAAAAATAAATTCATTTCAGGGAAAACCGCATATCAAAAATTAAAAGAAATTAAAGAAAAAAGTAAAAATGGAAGTTTTTTTGAATCCGCAAATGATTTTTTTTCTAATAAATCCGTATTAGCAACATATGGTAGTTATAGAGTATATCAAATAAGTGGAATAACAAAAGATAAAAATGTTGAAAATACTACAATTCCTGTTAAACAAAGAGATGGAACAATTAAAGATTTAAATTTATATGAATATTATAAACAACAATATGGAATGAATATTCAAGATAAAGCACAACCATTATTAATTGAAAAACAAAGAGAAAATAGTAATAATGACACAGTAAGATATTTAATTCCTGAATTAGTTTATTTAACTGGAATGGATGATGAATTGGAAAAAGAAAAAGAAAAAAATAGTAGAGGATTAGGTAGAAGAATAATAGGTGCTACTAAATTAAATCCAACGAAAAAAATGGAAAAAATTAAAGATTTTGTTAAATATTTAAATAATCAAACTAAATCAAAAAAATATCATAAAGGAACAAACGGTTATGTAGATGGACCCTCTCCAAATGATATACGTAAAGAATGGGGGTTGGATTTTGGGGAATTTAAAAAATTAAATGGGAGAGAACTTGCACCTCCTCTTATAAAATATAAAAAAAATGAGGTTAGAGTTGAAAGAGGAAAATTTAGATGTAGTGAAGTTATAAAACCAAAAGATTTTGGAAAAAATGATTGGATTTGTGTTACTACTAATAATTTAGTTTCTACTGCTAAACAAATGATTCAAAGTTTAATAAAATGCTCTAGAAATTTAGGTGTTCATATTGATGATGTTCATGTTGAAGGATTTAATGCAAGACATTCAGAAGATTTTATTGAAGAATTGAAACATCTTGATTTAAATAGTGGAAAAAAAATTGTTTTATGTGTTTTAGATGATAAAACTAAACATTTTTATTCAAGTATTAAAAAATATTTATATGAACAAATTGGAATTCCTTCTCAAATGATTCATATTAAAAATAAAAATCAAAATTTATCTTATTATTCAAATGTCTTAAATCAAATGGTTGTTAAAGCAGGAGGTGAACTTTATAACATTACTATTCATCAAAATATTCAAAATAATCCTACAATGATTATTGGAATTGATTCAAGTAGAGCTGGTAAAGGAAAAACTAAAATTGTAATGACAGCAAGTTTTTCACAATCTCTCTCTTCATTTTACACACAACAAATAATAGTAGAAAATGTTGAAAATAGCTTACCTGATTTATTCAGAAAAGCATTAGATTATTTCAATAATCTTTATAAAACATATCCTAGATATATTTTTATATATCGTCAAGGAGGAAACATGAAACAAAAACAAAAATTATATTTAACTGAATTACCTGTAATTCAATCATTTTTTTCAAGTTTGAACTTAGATTCATTGCAATTTAATTACATAAGCGTAAATAAAAAAACCGATTTAAAATTTTTCCAAGAAAAAGGAAGAGGTTATGAAAATCCTCAAAGTGGAACAGTAATAGACACTGAAGTAATAGCCCCAAATGATTATCAATTTTATTTACAGCCACAATATGTTAATCAAGGAACAGCCACACCAGTTGAATATCATGTATTATATAGCACAATTAATATGCCTATCGAAGATTTAGAAAAAATCACATTCTATCAAACATTTTATTATTGGAATTGGCCTGGTCCAATAAGAGAACCAGCAGCTTTAAAATTTGCAGAAGTTTGCAATGGATTTACAAGTAAATATTTAGGAAACGATTTCGTTCATGAAAAATTAAATAATACACCTTTTTATATTTAAATTTTTCTATTTAAAAACAACAATTAATATATATCAATATATTACTTAAAAATAAATTTAAATTAAATTAAATATATGTAATTTAATATATATTAAAAATAATATTTAATTTATCTTTTTTATTATAAATTAATAATAATAATTAATAAATTTAATAAAATTTAATTATGACAGATTTACCTCACATATCTTCTTCTACATTCAATAAAAAAATTATAATACACGATAATCTTGATGAAGACAAAGAATTATTAGATTTATTAAATGGGAAAACCTTACCAGCCTCCTCTTCTTCAAGAAAAAGACCAATGATCCTTCCAGATCCTATACCAGAAGAAGAAGAATCAACAATAACTTTTAAAAGAAAATTTACATATGATTTACCTACTATTTCAATAAACAAATTTAAACAAACTTATAAAAAAAAAGAAAAAAAACCTTTAAATGATGTTAATTTATATCATTCAGTAAATTTCAGTCAAAATAAAAATAGACTTAAATTAGATTTCGATAAAAAAATATGCGAAGAAAGAAATATAGATACTCCTAGTACGACTTATAGTATATCTCATTCGAGTAATAATAATATTATTATTCCTAATATTAGTCATCCTTTAAATAAAAAATTTCATAGAATTAAAATTGAAAAAGGAAATTCAAAATTAGCTGATTTGTGGGCAAAAAAATTAAATAATATTGATTTAACATATAATAATTTTAATAAAAAAAAAAGTAGAAATATGAATTTTAATACAAATTATAATATAAACAATAATATTGGAATTTCAAATAATTATTTTGTTAATAATACATTTAAAAATGAAAGAGGAAATGTATTAAAAATTAATAATCATTTGAAGCAACCTATTAAAATAAGTAAAAAAATGATGTAAATAAAAAGGAAAAAGTGTTATAATAGTAAATTATTTAATTTAATTTGTTTTTGTTTTATTTTTATTATTTATTTATTTTTAATTTTATTTTATATCAATATTTTTAATAAATTTAATTTAAAATAAAAAATAAATTAATAATGAAAATAATTATTAAATATAAAAATAATTTTTATTGATTTAATTGATGTTTAAAATAATAATTTTAGAATCAATCAAAAAAAATTTTGAATATTATGAAATAAATAAAATATTTTTATTTTAAATTAAAAAAATATATTAAATTTGTTATTATTAATATATTTTGGTTTTAATAAATAAGGATTTAAATATAATACAGGCATTATAGTAGATTTTCTAATTGGATTATATAAATCATTTTTAAAATAATTTTTTTTTTTAATACTTTTTGTTCTAAAAGATTTATTTAAATTTGGTTTTTTATTTATTTCTTTATTACTTTTTTTTAAATCAATAAAATTATTAAAATTAGTAAAAATTAAATTTAATTGTTTTTTAAATTTATTTTCTTTGTTTGAATCATTTAAATTATTATTATTATTGTTTCCAAATGTTAAAAAATTAATATCATTCATTATTTTATTTTTTTTATTATCTAAAAAATTATTATTTGTTTCATTTATTTGAAAATTAAAATTTTCATTATTTTTATCATTTTTAAAATTATTCATTTTCTTTTCTTTAATAAAAATATTTTTATTATTTTTTTTTGAATTTGAACTATTATGTAAATTTTCTAATTCTTTTTTTTTCTTTTTAACAAAATTATTAAAATTTTCTTTATTATTAATTTCTTCAATATTATTTGAAATATTTTTAACTTTTAATTTTTTAATTTCATTTAAAGTTTCTTCATAAACATTATTTTTATTTCGTTTATTTTTAATATTATTATTACTAAAATTTAAATTAAAATTAATCGATTTATTTTTATTTTCAGCTTTTTCCCATTTTTCTTCAAATTCCTTCAACAAACTTTTGCTTGAAATAAGCGAATTAATTTCAGCTTTTGAATTATCAAATTCTTCTTCAAAATTCATTTCGTTATTTTATTTATTTTATTTATTTATTTATTTTTAATTAATAATTTAATTTTAATAATATTAAATTAAAATTGTCTTAAAAAAAAAATGGATTATATTAAATATACACAATATGCTTTACAAACATTACAAAATAATTTAGGAAATTTTATTTGCTTAAATTTAAATAATGATGTTATTAATAAATATAATGTAAATAATAATAATAATAATACGGATATTTTATTTTTTTTAAATGTTTTTCAAGGTGAATTTAATAATTATTTTTATAATAAATTAAATAATAATTATTCATTAAGTTTATCTTATTCATTGAAATATTTTAGAAATAAAATCGCACATCAATCTTCTTTAACTCTAAGAGAAATTTATAGATTCATAGATGAAACACAAGCTTTTATGGAAGAATTAAATATTGGTAATTCAGAAGAGAAATTTAATTTAGAAAATATTAGAAGAAATTTATTGAAATTAATGGTTAATTGTAATGATAATGTTGTTGTAATTGGAAAAAAAATTGAAGATTTTAATGGTTTTAATGATTTTAATGTTGAAATGAAAGATGATGATAATATTAATAATTATCAAATGCAAAATAATAATTTTATTAATGAAAATAAATTAAATAATAATTATGATAAAATGGTCAATAAAATTTTACAAAATAATGATAAAAAAAATTTTTTAAATGTTGAACAATTTAATGAATAATTTTTAATTTAAAATATTAATATTTTTTTAATAATAATAATAATAATTTATATAGAAAAAAAACAATTAAAATTTTATATTATTTTTATAAATTTAAATTTAATAATTTATATAAAAATTTATTTAATTAAATTATTAGCAACATTTTTTCTTTTTTTTTATATTAATATTATCATCTAATTTAAATATATCATTACTATTATTATTATTTACATTATTACTAACAAATTTTTCAGGATTATTTTTCATATAAGTTTCAGAAATATTTTCAAATAATTCTTTTATTCCAATATTTTTTAATGCACTCGTTTCATAATATTTTATATTTATAGAATCAGCATAATTACTTGCAGTTTCAGTAGTAATTTTTCTTTCATCATTTAAATCTATTTTATTCCCTACTAAAACTTTCATAACATTTTTTTTCGCAAAATGTTCAATACTATTTAACCAATCTTTAATATGATTAAAACTTTCTTCAGAAGTAACATCAAAACATATAATTATACAAGTCACCCCTCTATAATAAGATGCTGCTATATTTTTATATTTTTCTTGACCAGCTGTATCAAAAATTTGTAATTTTACTCTTTTATTTAAAACTGTTATTGTATGAAACTGAAAATCTATTCCTAAAGTGGCTAATGTATTTCCATCAAAATTTGAATTTTTTAATTTTTGAATTATTAAAGTTTTTCCTACTGAAGAATCACCTAAAATTAATATTTTTAATAAAAAATCATAATCTTTTTCACTATTATCAGTCATATTAAAATAATTTTTTTTTTTTAATTAAAAATAATTAATTTTAACATTTTAAAACTAATAAATTTTAAATTAATTAATATTTATAAAATTATATTAAAATGTTTATTTATTTTGTGTTATATAAAATATTACTTCATCATCTATATTAATATTAATTTCGTTATTTTCATCAAAAACTAAATTATTTTTTTTCGCTTCGTTTTCTAAAAATTCTTCTTTATCAAAAATATTTATTGAAATTCCAATGTTATTATCAATTCCTTGACAAATTCCTTTTTTTTTCGCTTTCATTATTATTTTAAATATAAAATATCCAACATCATCGAAAAAAATATTTTTTATTTCAAAAAAATCATTAAATAATTTATTTATATTTTTATTTACAATTTCTTTATAACTCAAATCATTAATGTCATTCCAACCATTGTGTAAATATTCAATTTCATTTTGAAGTTTATAATTAAGATTTTTAATTTTGAATTTTTCATATTTAATCCAATGAAATGTATTAAAATTTATTAAACCAATTTCTGTAAAAATATTCACATTAAAAAAAATTGAATCGTTTGGGGAAAATTGTAGTTTATTTGAAAAATATGCTCGATCTTGTTCATCATAATGAAATGCTGTGTATTCTTTTATAATCCAAAAAATTTTAGGTTTATTTTTTGGAATAATTTCAAAATTATAAACATTTAAAATTGTTTCTTTATTTTTTGATTCATTAATAATTTGATAAGAATAATTAACAATATTTTTATTATTATCATTAATTGTTGATTTTATACTTAAATAAATTCTAATGTGCATTTTTTTGTCTCTTTTTGTTTTTTTTATGATTAAAAAAAATTTATTTTCTTTAAATAATTCTTTGTATTTTTCTATAAATTTTGGAATAATTGTTTGTTTAATTTGTAATATTAAAGTATTTAAAATAATTTTATGTATTTCTTTATTTATATTATATAATCTAAATAAATCATTTGAATTTAATAATGAAATAAATCTTAAAAAAATTTTTTTATTATTTAAAATAATTTCATTAAAATTATTATAATCTAATTTAGTTTTATAAGATTCTGATTCAGATTCAATAATGTCAGGAAAAGATGATTTAATAGTATTTAAATTATTTGTATTAGAAGTGAAAATATTTTTTTTTTCTAATTTTTCTTTTAATATTTCAATAGTTTTATCTAAACTATTTCTATATTCATTTAATTGTTTTAAATGTTCATGTCTCAAATTTTTTTTAAATTCTTTCATATTAATTATATTATTATCTTGAAAAGAATAATTTCGTTTTGAAAAAGAAGATAAAGAAGAATAAAATGAATTATTTTGTGGAATTATATTTAAATTTCTATTATTATCACTTTGCATTATTTTTTTTTCCATAAATAATTTTAATTATAAATTAAATTTAAATTACTTTTAATTTATGATGAATGACATTTAATATTTAATTTTATTATTTAAAATTATTATTTTAAATTAAATGAATAATGATGAAAATGAATCAAAAATTAAACAAAAAGAAAGATTGAAATTATTTGAAGAAATTTTAAATGATGAAGCTAATAATAATAATAAATTAAATAATTTTAGTTTAATTAAAAAAAAAGATTCAAAAAATAAATTTAATTTTCTTTTTGTTGATAATACAATCAAATTTAATATTAATAAAAAAAATAATGACAATAAAATATTTATGAAAAATAATAATAATTTTAAAGTTGAACAAAATTATTTAATTACATTTAATCCAAATAATAATACAAATAAATCTATAAATGAAAAAAATGATTCTTTATTAAAATCTAGTAAGGTAACTACTTTAGCAAGTGAAAAAAATTTTACACCAATTAAAAAATTCAATAATTTATTAAAAGATAGTTTTTTAAATTATAAAAGTAATTCTAAATCTTTTAAACAATTATTACAAACAAATAATAGTAGATATAATAATAACAACAATTATAAAATATTTGATCCAACAATTGAATTTTATAATTGTAAAAATAAAATAAAAATAACGAAAAGAATTTCAAGTAATGATATTAAAAAAAATATTTATAAAAAAAATTATAGCAATACTTCATCATGTAAAGATATTATCAATAATAATAATAATAATACTAGTAAAATAAATTTTCAAAAATATTTTTCAAATAATAATAAATATTATAGAAATACCATTTCTTTAAAAAATAAAAAAAATACAATTTCAAATTATTTAACAGAATTTAAAAAATTTACTGTGAATAATGAAAATTTTAATGATTTATTTAAACAAAAATTAAATTGTAATAAATTATATTTACAACATTCTTATAAATATAGATCTATAATGCCTATAAATCAATTTAGAAATAATAGTTGTGTATCTTTATTTAATCATTAATATAAAATTTTAATTATGTGTTTTAATTATATTAATAATATTAAATAATTTTTGTTTATATTATATAATTATTATATTATTATTTTTTAGAGTTTTTTTTAATATAATTTTTTTTATTAAATTTACTTTTCATTTCTTCTAAAGGAGCATTCAATTCAATGAATTTTTCTAATAACATATAACCTCCTGTATATTTAACTCTTATTATATCATTTCCTTCAAATTTAATAATAATTTTTTGAGTTCCAAATTCATAATTTAATGTTGAAATTTTTTTAAAAATTATTTTAGGTAAATTATTATGTTTAATATAAAAATATTCTAAATAATTTTCTAATTGTTTATCATATTCATCATAATTATTATTTTCTATTTCAACATATAATATTTTTTTGCCATTTTCTTTATATTTATCATCATCATTTTCTTTGTTTAAAATATTATATTTTAATAAAATATTTTTTTCATTTTCAGTAAAAAGAATATTATCATTTAAATTTTTACCATAGATTTCATTTATATTTTTTAATAATTTTATACATAAATTTAAAACTAAATTATAATTTCCATTTTCTTCATTGTTTTCTTCAAAATAATCTCCATTTGTATTATTATTTTTATTATTATTGTTTAGATTATTAGTTAAATTATTTTTATCGTTAAATAAATATTTATATAAATTTATTTCATTATATTTTAAAGGCAAAATTAATTGAATGTGATAATTTTCATTTCTATGTAAATTTACAATGATTTCTTTACGAACTGTGCTATTTTCTGAAATATAATTTAATTTATTATTTTTTTTAATAATATTTCTAAATTTTTCGTTTGTTTTTATTAATTCTTTTTTTAAATATAAATTTTTATTTAATAATTCTTTTAATAAAATGTAATATTTATTTTGATAATCAAATAATTTTTGAATAATTTCTTTTGTATATAATTTAAAATCATTTAAATTTTGATTTTTATTATTATTTTGATTAAAATTATTTAAAATTTTTAAAGGATTTTCTTTTTGAAAGTTATTCATAAAGTTTATAAAATTATTATTTATAGGTAAAATTTTTTTTGTTAATTCTTCATTAATCATACTATCATCATCATCTTCGGGAATTGATTCATTAAAATTTGATAAATTAATTTCTTTTTCTATTTGTTTTGAACCCGAACTATTTTTTGAATAATTTTTATTTGAAATATTATTATTAATATTAGTATAAATATTATTTTTTTTTAATTTTATATCTTTTTTATTTTTTTCTTTTTTATTAGATTCTTTTTCATTTTCAACATTATTTTTTTTATTATAATTCGGACTATTTATTTTTTTTTTCATTTCATTTTTAGGTAAACTATGACTTTGTTTTAAATTTGAATATTGAATATCAGCATGAACTAAAATTTTAACATTATTATTATAATTATTATTTCCAAAAATCGATCTTTTTGTATTATCTGTCATTGTTATAGTTAATAATTTTTCAAAAGATTCTTCTTTTTTATTTAATACATTATTATAAGATAAAGGAAATTCACATATTCCTATTAAATTATTATTTTTATTAACTTTTATTGAATAACGAATATCCTTTTTTTTAATTGGTGTTTTATGTTCAATACTATTTGAATTTTGATATGTAATTTCATCTTCGAAATCTTTTCTATCGGATTGAAATATAAATGAAAAATTATTATAATTTATTGTATTTGGAATATAATCTAAAATAGATAATGTAATTATAGCAAAAGACATATTTTTATTATTATTTAAATTTCTTATTTAAAAAATTTAATAAAATTTTATAATATTTTTATTTAATTTTATAATAACTTTTAAAAATGAGAATAGTAATCACTAAAAATGGAGCAATTATTGTAAAAGATTTAGAAACTTTAAATCCTCCCTCTCAAAATATAAACACTTCCAATACAAATTTATTTAATTCAAATAATTCAAATAATATGACATCTAAAATAGATACAGGAGAAAATGATATTGTACCTCCATCTAATTTAAAAGTTTTAGAGTTAGATACAAACAAAAAATTAAGAATTCCTCCAGAAATGGAAGATAAATATATGACCAATATAAAAAAAACCGAAAATATTGTACCTTCAGAAAATTTATTACCAGATATTTTTTTAAATATTTCAAAATCTATGGATTTAGATAATTTATATTCAAGTAATAATTCTTCTTTACCTGCAGTAAGAAATAAATTCCCTATAAAATATATAATATCCCCTGAAAGTTATAATAATTTAGAAAAAGATATAGAGAAAAAAAGAGAAATGCTTAAAAAAGGTAAAAAAGTTACAGAAAAAAATTTTAGAACTGAAGTTTATGAAGATCCAAAAATTTCTTTTGAAAAAAATATACATAGTGAAATACCAACAAGTAATAGAAATTTAATTACATATTTAAATGAAGATACAAATATAAGTAATAAATATGTTGAAAAATTAAGTAAATATAATGATGAAAGATTAAGAAAATTAAATAAAATATGTCAAAAAGCTTTTTATTATAAAGATCAAATGGATATAATTAATAATTATGTTAAAAAAAAACTTAAGGATGAAGCTATTCAAACAAGTGAAAAATATAAAAATAAATTAGAAGAAATGAAAGATGAATTAGATAAATATAAAAAAATTATCCAAAATGACAGACCAAAATTTAATTATAAAGATAAATATATTAATCAATATAGAATTGCAGAAAGAAATTGGGATATTTATCATATTGAAAGATTATATAAAAAAAGTAATCCTCCTAAAGTAAGTACTTATCAAGAACAAGTTTAATAAATTATTATTATTATTATTATTATTAATTATTTTTATAAAAAATATTTATTTTATTCATAATTAATTATATTTTTAAAATTTAATATAAATGAAAAAGAAAAATAAATTAAATAATAACAATGATAATAAAACTGAAATAAAAAATTTATATAATTTAAATTTTGAATACAAACCAAAATTTCAAATTAAAAAAAAAACTTCTAATATTAATAATAAAAATAATAATAAAAAAGTTGAAGAAAATAAAGAAGAAATTATTACAAACGATATTATTAATAACCAAAATATAATTAAAGAAAATATTTTTATAAATGAAAAAACTAAAAAGGCAGAAAAAAATTTTGAAAATGAATTGGATTATGAAAATGATTGGAAAAAATATATTGATGAAAATAATAATAGAATTAATAATAATATCAAAGTACAAAATATTAATAATTACATCATTGATGTTCATAAATACAAAATTAATTTGATAGGAAATTCAAATTATTATAAAAATATGAATTTACTTGATTTTTATAAAAAAATAAATAACCCTAAGAAATATAATAAATTCATCTCCAATTCAAACAAAAAAAATACCACAGCTATAAATAACAATAATAATATTTCATTAAAACAAAATAATAATATCCAAATAAATAATAACAAAAGAAGTATTAATAAATATTTATCATCAGAAAATA
>JAEEGK010017207.1_pt1 | contig 15795 bp, 8 predicted proteins | sample 8958771 | NCBI WGS metagenome assembly JAEEGK01 (sample SAMN16246547, study PRJNA631951) | gut metagenome | biome: gut microbiome; feature: rumen; material: SC-attached | host: Bos | place: Iran: Karaj | collected 2018-10
GAGTATTAAGAGTTTTATCAAATATTGATATAGAATGTGGCTATTGTCAAGGAATAAATTTTATAACAGAATTTTTATTAGAAATAAGTGATTATAATGAATATGAAACTTTTTATATGTTAATTTCACTATTTGGTAAAAATTTTGATAATAATTTTAATATTAGAGGTTTTTTTATTAATAATTTTCCTTTATTAGAATGTTATCTTTATATTTTTGATAATATATTAGAAAAAGAAAATTCAGATATTTATAAATATATTAAAAAATTGGAAATTCCACATGAAGCTTGGATTGGAAAATGGATACAAACACTTTATACAATATGTTTACCTTGTTATTTAAATTATAGAATTTGGGATAATATTTTATCAACTGGTTTATTTTTTATTATTTCTTTTAGTATTAGTTTAATTGATATTATTTCTAAAGATATATTATCTTTAAAAGATGCTTTTGATTTTTCTGATTATATTAAAAATTTCTTTAATATTACTTATGGTGATGGAACTTTTAAAGGAAGTATTTTATATCAAGTTAATGATAGTAATAAATTTATTGATTTAGAAGATCTTTTAAATCAATCACAGAAATTTCATAATAGTTTACTGTCTAAGAATATATTCCTTAATTTACAAGATGAGTTTACTAAGAAAAAAAAATCGCTTTCTAGTTCTGCTATTTTTTATAATATTAATTCTAATTCTAATTCTAATAATTTAAGTCATTTAAATTCAAATTCTAATATTATTTATTCAAAATCTAAGTCAGATTCTATTAAGAAAGATGAAGAAAATGCAAATTCTGAATGTGATGAAGAAATTAATGAATTAAATTTTATTAATCTAAAAAATGATAATGAATATATTTTCCAAACTAAAAAAAAATATGATACATAAAAATGATTTTTTATATATATATTATTTTGAGTTTTTTTTTTTTGTATATTGATGACAATTTTATATAAATAAAATATATTTTTTTTCTTATTATTAATTCAAAATAAAAATATAATTTTGAAGGAGTATATATATTAATTTTCATTTAAGTTTTAATTTTTGGTAATTTATATTATTTTAAAATTACTTAAATGATAAAATAAAATTTAAAAAATTGTAATAAAATAAATTATAATATTAAAGAATAATATCAGAAAAAATAAATGTTTGGCTACAAAATAAATCAAGATGACTTTGCTCAATACATTGAAAAAATGAACAATAATGAATTAACAGTAGAGGATATTTTAGATCAAGATAGTATTGTTAGAGATTTAAAAACAAATTCTTCATCTGAATTTGTTTCTTTTTTAACAAATCAAAATATGAAAAAATTAATTGATTATGTTACAAAAATGCCAAATGAAGATGATCAAAAAATTGGTCATAAATTTCCTTTTAATGCTTCTGAAATTTTATGTTCTAATAATATGAAAATTATTAATAAATATTTTAATGAAAAAAATGAAAGTGAAAAAAGTGAAAATGATGAAGAAAAAAATGAAGATGAAAGTAAAATTGAAGAAAGTGAAAATGATGATTTATTAAATTATCTTTTTAATTTTTTAAATAGTGAATCAAATGATATGAATTATGTTTTAATTGGTTATTTTAATAAAATTATAAATCATCTTCTTCAAAATAAATCAACTGAATTATTAAATTATATATTTAATTTACATCAAGAAATTTTTGAAGGATTAATTAAACATTTAAATAGAAGAGCAATAGGAGAAACAATTAAAAATATTTTAATATATAATGAAGATAATGTTAATGATTTAAATTTACAAAGAAAAAAATTAATTATTTCTATAATTCAAGAATTAAATGAAAATCAAGATGAAGAAAAATGTTTTTGTATATGTGAAACAATAATTAATTGTATTTCAAATAAAGAATTTTTTGTCTTATTTATGCTTGAAAAAGATTTAGTTTCTTTACTTTATTCTATTATTTATAAAAATATTGAAAATGATAAAAATTTAAGAACTTTATTACATTTAATGATTAAAATAAATGAAAAAATTTTATCTTTATTTGATAATCTGGTAACTCCTAATTTAGGAGCTGAAAATGAAAATGTATTAAATTATGATAATGACTTTGATAATAATAATAATGAAAATAATGAAAATTTAAATCAAATACTTTCATATTTATTTAATTCAATAATTGAAGGCAATTTTATTTTTTTTAGAGATTTAAATCAATTTGATAATAAACCTATTTCTACTTCTTATGAGAAAAATCAAAAAAAATTAGGAATTAAAAAATTAATTTTAGTTGAATATTTAAGAAGTGTAATTGATATTATAGTTAATACAAACGCAAAACAAATTTTATCAAAAGAAATAGATGATATAATTAATATAATAAATAATAATGATATTTTTCATACTTTAAATTATATTTTATTCAATTATGAATTTAATAATATTTTTCAAACTTTATATCTTCAATTAATGACAATAATTTTAAATGAAAATTCACCTGAAAATTTAATAAATGGAATATTTACAAATAATAATCCAAATGAAGTAAATTTAATAACAAAATTAATAGATCATACAATTAATAATATTAGTTTTGAATTTTTATCAGGCAGAAAAGCAAATTCTTGTATTCTTTCAATTGAAGTAAAATTAATAAATGATATAATAAATTCTGATAATAAATATATAAAAAAAATGCTTGAAAATGAAAAAGACTTAAAAATATTTCATGAAGTAGTAATTTCAAGATTAAATAATTTATTTACAAAAAAATTATTATATGATAGTAATTTATTAAATTTTAACTTTAATGAAAATACAAATGAAAATTTAAGTCCAAGTACTCAATCAATAGAAGAAATAATAAATGAAGATTTAAAAATATATGATTTATATAAAAAAGGAGGAAATTATTTAGAATTACAAAATGCAAAAATTGAAAGAGAAATATCAGAAAGGGAAAAAAATAATATTAATAAATTAACTATTTCTCAAGAATTAATAAATGATGATGAAGATTATAATAATGATTTTAATCCTTATAAAGAAGAAAATGAAGACATAAATCAATTTTTAAATACAAATGGACAAATTCAAGAAGATAATTCTCAAAAAAAAAATAATATTTTAACAAATGGTTTTATTTATGATGGTGATAATGAAAATGACGATTTAAATTATGAAAATAATAAAAAAGATAATGAAATGAAAGTTGAAGATTTAGAAGATGATTTTAAAATAGAAGAAAATGAAGATTTTAAAATCGAAGAAAATGATGATGATGAAGAAGATAATATTAATGTTAAAGAATATTTAAGAAGACAAAAAGAAAGACAAATGACTGAAGAAGATGAAGAAAATGATATTAATGATAATAAAAATAAAAGTGATGATGATTTTAATATTCCAGAATATGAAAATTCTGAAAATAAAATTCAAAATGATGATGGGGATAAAATTGAAGAATATGATATTGATAATAATAAAAATGTTGATTTTGATAAAAAAAATACAAACAATCATAATTTTAATCAAAAACATGTTAAAGTTAATAATTTTTTTAAACCTCTTTCTAGAAAAGAAGAAGAAAAACATGATGATATTTATATTCAAATACAAATTGAATCTAAAGATAATTCAAATGAAGAAGAAGAAAATGAAGAAGAAGAAGTTGAAGAAGATGAAGAAAATGAAGTTTTAAATAATAAAAAAGTAAATAAAAAAAATAAAGTTATAAATGGTTTAAATGAAGAAGAAGAAAAAGAAAAAGAAGATTTAGAAGAAGAAGAAAAAGAAGATTTCGAAGAAGAAGAAGAAGAAAAAGAGGAAAGATATTTAGATAGAAGAAATGAAATTAAATATTGGAATAATTATGATAATATGTGGGATTTAACCTTTGCATTCGAAGATTTACAAATTATTTGATTTGAATAAAAAATCTTTTTTGTCTTATTATAATATTTAATTTAAATTTCATTAATTTAAATTTTTAAAATATACAAAAATAATATTTTAATTTAAAAATAAGAATCAATCTGATTTTCAAAATATTTTATTTTCAATTAAAGAATATTAATTGGTAATTATTTTTCATAATTAATATATTAATTGATAATATTATTATTAAATTATATTTACAATAATAATATAAAAAACTTAAAATTAATTCAATTAATTATTTTACTATTATATTAGAATTAATATAAATATTTTAAACTTTAAAAAAAATAATTTTTTAATGTATTATTCATAAAACAAAAATAAAAAATAAAAAAAGAAAATATTTAAAAAAAAATGTTAGAATCAAAATTCATAAACAAAGAAGATTTCTACAAAAAATATTCAACAAAAGAAACAATAGGAAAAGGAACATTTAGTATAGTAAAACTAGGAATAAACTTAGAAACAAAGGAAAAAGTAGCAATAAAAATATTAGAAAAGAAAAAAATAATAAACAAAGATGACTTAGAAAGAGTAGAAAGAGAAATAGAAATATTAAAAAATTTCAAAAACTTAAACATAATAAAAATAAATGAAATATTTGAAACAGAATCAAATCATTTTTTCATAATGGAATATTGTGAAAATGGAGAATTATTTAATTACATTGTAAAAAATCAAAGATTAGACGATAAAGAATCATCATATTTTTATTATCAATTAATAAATGGTTTAGAATATATTCATTCAAAAAATGTAGTTCACAGAGATTTAAAACCAGAAAATTTATTATTAGGAAAAGGAAATATATTAAAAATAATTGACTTTGGTTTATCTAATTATTTTGATGGAAAAAATTACCTCTCAACACCTTGTGGAAGTCCGTGTTACGCTTCACCAGAAATGGTTTCTGGAAATGACTATAATGGTTTCTGTATTGATGTTTGGAGTACTGGTATTATTTTATATGCTATGATTTGTGGTTATTTACCTTTTGAAGATAGTGATAATGATGTTTTATTTAGAAAAATTTCCAAATGTCAAATTAATTATCCGAATGCTATTTCGAAAAATGCTAAAAGTTTAATGAAAAAAATTATTGTACCAGATCCTCAAAAAAGAATTAAAATCCATGAAATTAAGTTACATCCTTTTTATTTACAAGGAAAAAAAATTTTTCAAAATTTACATCCTGATTTGTGTTATGATTATTTTGATAATGCTAATAATAATGTTTTAAATAATAATGATTTGAATTATAATGAAGAAAGGATTAAAAAAGTTGATAATGTTAATATTGTTAATAATGATTTAAATGTTGTTAATTATGATAAGAAAGATAATTTAATTGGTAAAAATGAGTTATTTACTGAAGATAATAATGTTCTTATTTTGGGAAATGATAAAGAAAATAATAATATGAGAAATAATAATGTTATTAATAATGAAAATAAAAGAAATATTAATGATGATAAAATAAATGAAAATAATGATAATGTTATTAATGAAAATTTAAAGAGTGATAATGGTATTAAAGAAATTATAATTGTTGATATTAATAAAGGAAAAGAAAAAGTAATCAATTTAAATAATAATGAAAAAGAAAATAAAATTAATAATAATAATAATAAAAATAAAGAAATAGATCCATCAATAAATAATTTAAATAATAATATTCAAAATATAAAAAAAAAAGAAAAAAAAATTGAAAATCCAGAAAAACCATATATAAATATAGAAGTAAATAACGATTATCCAATACAAAAAATAAAACAAAATCAAAAAATAATTGAAACAACTTCATTACAAGAAAAAAAAATTCCAAATCAAACTAATAAAAATCAAATAGGAAAAAATTATACAAAACCAATTATAGAACAAATGTCATATCAAAAAAAATTACAAGAAATTAAAAAAAATTTGGATGAATTAGCACAAAAAACTTTCAAAAATGATCATAATAAAAAAAATATAAATATAAGAGCAAATACAGTTACTTCTGCAAATTTAAAAAATTATAATGATAAAAAATTATTATTTTCAAAAGACGTTTATAATAAAGAAAATTTAAATTTAATTAATAATTTAAATAATCTTAATAAATATATTGAAAATTTCAGATTATCAACTGAAGAAGATATTATTAATAAAGAACATGAAAATTATAAAAAATTTAATAATTTAAATACTAATTATATTTCTACTCATAATAATAATAATTTTTATTATCAAACTACAAGAGGTAAAAGTGCTCATGCTTTTAATATTAAAAAAAATGATAATACTGATTTAACTAAAAGTTATAGAAATAATTATAATTTTAATTATATTAACACACTTACTAATAATACTTTTCAACCTATTTCATTTTTAAATAATAATAATTTACATAAACAAGGAAATAATAATAAAATTATTTTTGGAAATGAAAAATTAAATATTAATAATATTAATAATAATTTTAATTCTTTAGGTTATAATTCAAATAAATATTCAATTAATAATAATAATCATAGTAATAGTAGAAAACAAAATATTTTTAATTTATCAAATGCAAATAGAACAAATTATTTAACTTCAAATACAAATAGAAAAATAAATGATATATTATTGAAAACAAAAGATCCATCCTCAAATTTTAAATATTTAGCAAATTCAATTAATGTTGATAAAATAAATATAAGAAAATCTTATGGAAGTAATTTAAATAATTTAAATAAATTATTAACAAATAGTAATATTAGTGATTATAAAAAAGGAAATAATGAAATAAATTTAAATTATAATTTCGTTAGAAATAAAACAATTAATAGAAATAATAATCCAATTAGTAATTATTATTCAAAAAATTTGTATATTAGTAATACTAAAGTTCCATCTTATTTAAATACTGAATTTAATACTAAACAATTTTATAAATATAATGATATTATTCAAAATAATAAAAATTTCAATTCAAATAATATTCTTAGATCAAGTTTAGACTCTTTAAGTATTAATCCAAATAATTATCAAATGAGTAGTAATTTAACAAGATCCTATAATTTTTCTATTAAAAAATAATAAGAAAATGTATTTTTATTTCTTCTTTAATTTTTTATTCCTTTAAATATTTATTAAATATTAATCATTAAGAAAAATTATAATATTTTTTAATATATTTTACAATAAATATAATATGAATCCAGAATCAAATGATAATACAGAACAAATAAAAGAAGAAGAAAAAAAAGAAGAAAATGAAGAAAAAAAAGAAGAAGAAAAAAAAGAGGAAAATGATGAAAAAAAAGAAGAAAATGAAGAAAAAAAAGAAGAAGAAAAAAAAGAGGAAAATGAGGAAAAAAAAGAAGAAAATGAAGAAAAGAAAGAAGAAATAATATCAAATGAAAATAAAAAAGAAAAAGAGAATGATTCATTTGAATATTTAGACTTTGAGCAAAAATATCAAGAATTAAAATTAAAAATAAATCCAAAAATAAATATAAATATAACTTTAAAAAATCAAAATGAAATAGTACCAAAAAGTAAATATGAAGAATTATACAATTTAATAGATGGAAATCCAAATCAAAATATAAATATAACAAATGATAATAATACAAATAAAAATCAAAATCAAAATCAAAAACAAAATTCAAATTTAACAATTAAAGAATATTATAAATTATCAGAAGAATTTTATGCTGCAGCAGAAAAAAAAGATAATTATGATGAAAATGCATATAAAAAATTAAGTTTTAAATCACCACAAAAATCATATGATAATAAATCTTTTATTGATTTTTATTCTGGTAATTCTGAAAAGAAAGATACTAATAAAAAAATTAATTATATTGATTTATTTAAACCTTTAACTATTAATTCTATTTCTACTGTTAAAAAATCTTCTTCTTTAATTAATAAAAAACCTCAAACTCAGAAAAGAAATAATTTTTTTAATAAAAAATATTTTAGAAAAGAATTAGATAATTTTAACTCATTATTATTTGGAACAGGGGGAAATTTTTTTGGAAAAAATAAAGAAAATGATAATGTTGATCCTTTTTTTTCAGTTAGAAAAGATAATAAACCATCAAATTTCATGAATCAAGGAATTTTAACTTCAAAATACAGTAAAAAAAGTAATAGTAATAAATTAAGTAAAGTATATTAATATTTTTAAATACATTATTTATTTATGATTTAATTTAAAATATTATATCATTTATTAAACAAAAAAAAATTTCCTTTAAATTAATAATTTACTATTTATATAAAATTTTAAAATAATTAATAAAAAATAAAAAATTAAATATAAAAAAAATATTAAAAATAAAAATATAATAAAAAAAAAAGCATATAAAAAAATGCTAAATAATATTTAAACAATTCAAAATCAAAACAATATCAAATTCCAAAAATAAAAAAAGTAATTACCCACAAAAATTACATCCATTATTATCATTCCCTTCTTTCAAATCTTTTAAATTAACTCCATTAGGTGTATTATAATTTTCATTATTACCATTTCTAATTTTATTTTGTATTAATTTTCTAGTTAAAAGTTCAATAGCATCATTAATTTTAATAGAATTTTTAGCACTAGTTTCAATAACATTTAATCCTGTTTCCTGACTTAAAATTTTAATATCATTTTCATCAACTTGTCTTTCATTAATTAAATCACTTTTATTTCCAATAATAATTTGAATAGGATTTGAGTCAGTATATTTAATAACATCATCCATCCAATCTTTAATATGAATAAATGACTTTTTATCACTTATATCATATACTATTATAACACCGTCTGCTCCTCTATAATATGCACTTGTTATTGTTTTAAATCTTTCTTGTCCTGCTGTATCCCACTATAAAAATTATATAAAAATGTATTTTTTGTTTTTTAAATTTTTTTATTTACTATTTGGAGTTTTACACTTTTGTTATCTACTATTATGTTTTTAAATCGGAAATCTACTCCTATTGTTGCATAAAAATTTTCGTTGAATTTATCATCTGCAAAACGAAGAAGAATACATGATTTTCCGACTCCTGAATCACCTATCATTACTATTTTGAATGTATAGTCAAATTGTTTTATTTTATTTGGGATTTTTTTTTTTTGAAATGTTTGATTTTGTTCATTTGGATTTTGAGTTTTCATTTTTTTTTTTTTTTGATTTAATTTAAATGTTTTTTATATTTTTTTAAATTTTTTATTTTTTTTTTTTATTATGGTTTTTTTATTATAATTTATATAAATTTTTTTTTTAATTTTCTTACATGATAAAAACTAAAATGTAATAAATATCTTTTAATCTGAAAAAAATTAATAATCAAAATTATTGAATTATGAGATTTGTTTCGATTTTCTTTCTTTTATAACACTTATCAATATAAGAAATAAAAGGAATAAAAATGTCGACTAATTCTAAATTAAAATTACCATTATCATCTGAACATAGTTATAACTTATCAAAGCAAAATTTTTTAGCAAAAAATATAATTTTTATATCACATATTCCAGAATCATTATTTTCAAAAGATATATTATATCAAAAAAAATTTTTAGGACAATATGGACATATTAATCAAATGATTTTATTAAATCATAAAAATGAAAAAAATGTAATAGTTCAATTTGATACTGTAAATCAAGCAGCTTTGGCAATTTTATCTCTTCAAAATTTTAAAATTGATAATGAAAGAAAATTAAAAGCTATTTATTTTACTACTAAATATTGTTATTATTATTTAAATAATAAAGAATGTCCTAATCCAAATTGCTTGTTTTTACATGAAAATAATGTTAATAATTATCTTCTTTTAGAATTAAAAAATAATAAATATATTGATAGTTTAAAATTTGCTTTAGATGTTTTAAATCTTTCCAAACAAGTTTTTGAAGCTATTTATATTAAATTAATTGGGGATAATTATTATGAAACACAAAAAAAATTTCCTAAGATGACTATGAAAAAAATTAAAAATGATGATTTTATTAAAAGTTTATATCCTATAATTAAAGAAAATAATATTAATAAAAGGAAAAATAATAGGAAATTTTCGAAAAAAAAAAATGAAAATCAAAATTTAAATTATATAAAATCAAAATCAAATGAATTAAATAAATCAAATTATTCAAACGATTCAAATTGTGAAAATTTAGAATCAATATTTGAAGATTCTAAATCAAATAAAATAGAAAAAATCAATTTAGCAAATAATAATAATTATAATTATACAAATAATTTTTTAATATTTAAAAGAAGTAATCATTCAAGATTTGATTTTGTGAAAAAATTAAAAGATAATGAATTAGAAAAAAAATTAAGAATAATAATACCAGATTATATATTACATTTAATTGATAAGTGTATAACTTTGATTGTAAATAAAAACTTAATTAACGATGATAATGAAAATAATATTAAAAATATTAATAATAAATATTGTCATGTAGATTTTAATTCAAATTGGAAAAATCTAATTTTTAGTGATATAAAATAAATTTAAGTCAATTAATATTGCATTAATTAATTAGTTTTTAGTGTATATAAGATAATAATTAAAAATTACATTTTAATATATTTAATGATGAAGTTAATTAAATAAAAAGTTATTTTTATTATTATATTTATTATTATAGTATATTAATTAGTAAAAATAATAATATAAAACATGTTTTTAACACATTTTATTAATTAATATGAAAAAAATTAATATAAACAAAATTAAAAAAATAATTTTTTATTTAAAAAAAGTATATTATAAAAAAAAACAAAAATGAATAAAAATGACAATCAAGAAATAACTAAAGAACAAAACTCTAAAATAATGCAAAAATTACGTAATAAACAAATGCAAAATTTTTCATCAATATTAAATGCATCAGCAGACCAAGGATCATATTATGAAGAAATAAAAAATTTAATAATAAATACAGTTTATGATGAAAAATCATTATTAGATTCAGAAATAAGTAAAGATTTTGATAAATTTTCAGATTTTATAATAGAAATGGGAAATTCTCCTCGTTCAATTAATTCTGATAATCCAAAATCTTTTAGAGAATTAACAAAAGAAAATTTTGATAATTATTCTGAAGCTTTATCAAAAAATTATAGAAAATATGCTTTTAACCATTTTAAATTTAATTATAACAATAATCAAATTTATTTTAATATGAATAATAATCATTTTAATAATAATGAATTAAATGATGATTTTAAAAATTATAAAACTAATGATATTATTTTTAATGAAATACCAAAATATTTTATTGAAAATTGTAATTTGTTTAAAATTAAAAATGATATTTTAAATTCTGATATTGATGACATTCAAAAAAATTGCATTACTTTTATTGATTATAATAGTAAAATTGATTTAGAATTACAAAGAATATTAAAAAATAATGATTTAATTGAAAATTATATTTTTGGAAATGCAGAACCTTCTTTAAATGGTGTTAATGTAAGTTTTAATAAGATTAAGGAGTGGAAAAATATTTATAAAGAATTAAGAGAAAAAAATTTTAGAAATTCATTATTTTTATTGAGTAAAAAAATAAAACAACAAAATATAAATAAACTTATTTTATTTATGAAAAATTTAAAAGATACTCAAAATAAATTATCTTTTATTAATGATATAAATTCAAAAGAAAATAAATCTTTAATTGATTTAATTTCTAAAGGAAGAGAATCAATAGAAGAGTTAAAAAAAAATACAGGACAAAATAAATTAAAATTATATGATTTTTTTGAAGAAACATTTTCAAATTATTTAATTAACAATAGTTCTCAAATGACAAATGAATTTTCTGATAAAATGAATGATTATTTTAATAATTTTTTTTCATTTGATGAATCAAAAGAAAATTCATATCAAGATTTTCATATATCACAATTTGTTTTTGATAAATTAAAATGTTCAGAAAATTGTGATTATGTTATTAAATATATGAATTTTGAAAGTAAAAATAAAATTGAATCTATAATCAATATTATTAAAAGTTATATTAAAAATCGTTTAATTGATAGTTTTTATTCTGCTGTTAAAAATAAATTTATTGATTTATCAAATCAACAATTTGATTCTATTTCAAAAATAATAACTGATAAAATAAAAAAAAATAATAATGATAATAATAATATAAATAATGAAAATATTGAACAAGTAATTTTATTATGTTTAATTTATGTTAAAAATAAATTATATTCTGAATTAAATTTAATTATAAATGAAATTATTAATTTATTAAATAAAAGTGAAACAGTATCAAAAGATTTAAAAGATAAATTTTCAGATATTTTCATAGATATAAATAAAACAATAAATGAAAATTTAATGAGAAAAATCCAAATACAAAGTGTAAATTGTTTTAATGAAACTCTAAAACATTCAAATATAGATTTATTTTCTGAAAGTTTATATATAACATATGATATAATACAAAACATAATAACAAAAGATGATAAAATTTCAAATTTTTTTAAAGATTGTCAAATTAACTTTATTAAAAAATATTCAAAAGAATTAACATCAAAATTTCAAACATTAATTTTTAAAAACTGGGAAGAAATAAAAATAATTCCAACAAATTACCAAGATTTAATAGAAATAATATCTCAATATGAAATAAAAGATAATTATTTAAAATTTGAAAATATCTTTTCAATAGATAAAATATCAATATTTAAAAATATAGAATCAAATTTTAAACAAAACTCAACATTAAATTATATAATAATAAATAATATAAAATTAAAATGTAATCAATGTTCATTAGAAATAATAAAAATATCATATGATATATTAAAAATTTTTACTTTTTTCAATACATCAATTTGGGATTTTATATTAGAAAATTATATAAATTTATTAACTTCTCATGTAGATTTTCAAAAAGAACAAGTATTAAATGGGAAAAATATTGAAGTAACTCAAACAGAAATTTCAATGGCAAATAGTATTTTAGTATTAATAAAACAAATAAGTGAAAGAATGAAAAATTCACAATCATTTGGTTTAATTGCAAAATATACTGAACAACATACAATTGATAATTTTTTACAAATGGAAAATTATATAAATAAACAAATTGAATTTTGTCAAAAAAAAATTACTGATTTAATACAATTACATTGTATTGATGATTCAATTTCTGAATTAAAAAAAATAAATTTACCTAATTATAAAGTTGTTGATGGAGAATTACCAGTTAATAATTATTCTTTAAAATTAGTTAGTTTAATTAAAACTATTTATGATTGTATGTTAAATAGTTATACTGAAGAATTTATTAGATTTACTATTAAAAATTGTTTATCAAGATTTTTTGATAATTTTGAAAATTATATTATTAATGGGAAAAAAATTGAAAATATGAATAGTCTCAAACAATTTAAGAAAGATACTATTTTCTTTAAAAAAAATTTACCTTCTTTAACTTTAATTAATATGGATGAGTTTAAAAGTAGAATTGATAGTTTAAATAAAAAAGTACTACCTGAAAATATGTTAAAATCAAAAAAAAAATAAATTAATAAATATATTATTTAATGTTTTTAAAATTATTATAAAAAGATATATTTAAAATGTATTTTAAAATAAACTTTTAAATAAAATATTTTATATTAATTTATAAGATAAAGAATATACTCTAAATAAACAATTCATCCAATAAATGATAATAAATAAATTTTTTATTATATTTAAAAAAAAAACTATTTTGAGCTACAATGTTTTTAATATTTTAATTGATTTTCATATTTAGTAATATATTTATTAAATTTAAGAAACAAATATTGACTTATTTCTTGTAATAGTTAATTTTATTTTTTTTAATAATAAATGAATTTTAAATTATTTTTTGAATATAAAAATATTTTGATTTAATAATTAAAATAAAATAATTCTAATATACTATATAATAAAATATAAATTAAATATTTTTTATATTAAGAATTTGTATTTTGGGTTATTTGAATATCTGAATTTTCATTGTCTATTGTATTATTTTCTATTTCATAACTTTTTGCATCCCAAATTATTCCTTTTCTTATATTTAAATTTTTTAAATTTTTTTTAATTTTTTTACAGTTATTTATATTATCATTATTTATATTATCATCATTTATTTCTTCATTATTAATTTCATTAGTAATTTCATTATTATTGCTTATTTTATTTTTTAGGATTTGAAATTCTTTCTTTAATAATTCGATTTCTTCATTTTTTTCTTTTATTTTGTTTTCAAATAACTTATTTGTTTTAGTTAAAGTATTTATTTCTTCTTGATTTTCCTTTAATAAATCCAGTAATATTTCATTTTGACTTTTTTTATCTTCAATTTCATTATTTAAAAATTCAATATTTAATTGAATTTTTGATAAATTGCTCATTTCTTTTTCACTATTATTAATTAAATATTTATTGTAATTATTTTTTTCTAACTCATTATTTTTATTTGTTAATTTCTTATTTTCTATTTCTAATAATCCAATTTTCTCTAATAATTCAGAATTTAATTTTTCTAAATTCTGAAAATTATTTTTTAATTCTTCTTTATTTTCAATTTCTTTTTTCATTTCATTAATATTTATTTTATATTTATTTTCATTTTCTTTAATTTCTTTTTCTTTTTCATTTAATAAATTTTTATTTTCCTCTAACATTTTTTTTATATTCTCAATTTCTTTATTGTAGGTTTCATCCTTCTTTTTCAATTCTTCATTTTTTAAATTTAATTCTTTCATATTATTAATATCTTTTTCTTTAATTTCATTATTTATTTTTTCAATTTTTTTTTCATATTCTTCAATGTTCTTTTTATATTTTTCTTCTAATTTTTTTTCTAATTCTTCATTACTTTTTTTAAAATCATTGATTTGATTGTTTAATATTTTAATATTATTTTTTAATAATTCTTTTTCTTCATTTATATCAGAAATTTTTTTTTCATAATCTTCTTGATTTTTATCTATAATTTCTTGTTTTTCATTTCTTTCATCTAATAATTTATTTATATCATCACTTTGAGTATCAATTGTTCTTTCATACATTTTTATTTGTTCTTCATATTTTTCTGTTATTTTTTTTTCTATTTCTTTTTGTAAATCTTTTATTTCTTTTTCTTTTTTTTTTAAATTTAAATTTAATGTAGATATCTTATTATCATAATCATTTTTATTTATTTTATTTTCATTTTTTAATATGAAAATAGTTTTATTTAGATCTTCAATTTTATTATTTAATTTTTTTTTTTCTTCATTAAAAAATTTTCTAAATTTAATTTTTCTTTTTCAAAATTTTCTTTCATTAATTTTATTTTATTTTCATATTCATTAATAATATTTTTTTTTTCATTTTCTTTTTCATTTTTTAAATTATTTATTTGATTTTCATAATCAATTTTTAATGCGTTTATTTGAGATTCATATAAATTTTTTAATTCTTTTATTTTATTTTCGTAATTATTAATTAAATCTTGATTTGATTGATTTTGATTTTTTAAATTATTTTTTAAATTATTAATTTCATCATTTAAATTTTTTATTTGATTGTTTAAATTTTCTATTGTTTTATTTAAATTTTCAATATTTGTTAAATTTTTTTTAATTTCATTTTCTAATTGTTTTATTTTGTTTTCTAATTGAGAAATTTCCTGAATTTTTTTATTTAATTCTTCATTTCCGTTTGATAAAATATTTTTTTTTTCATTTTCTAAATTTTCAATTTTAATTAATAAATTTTTAATTTGATTTTCTTTTTCATTTAAATTAATTTTTAATTTATTAATTTCATTTTTTAACTTTTTATTAGAATTTTTTTCATTTAATAATTGATTTTATAATAAATTATTTTTCTTTAAA
>JAEEGK010017208.1_pt1 | contig 15794 bp, 11 predicted proteins | sample 8958771 | NCBI WGS metagenome assembly JAEEGK01 (sample SAMN16246547, study PRJNA631951) | gut metagenome | biome: gut microbiome; feature: rumen; material: SC-attached | host: Bos | place: Iran: Karaj | collected 2018-10
AGTTTCTGCGTCATCGCACTATTGCATTTTCCAGGTGCATGAACGTGCTTGATGGGTATGGCCAGCATCGTAAACTCGTAGATGAACCATGACAGGTCGAGGATTCCTTCGTTTTCGTCAACCGTCACAGTGTCATCATCATCGCTGTATGTGTCGCCCAACTTTACGACCAAATGGTTGTCTGCAACTATTGGCTGTTCCATGTCATCAAGACAACGGTCGCAACTGACAGTCACAACACCCTCGGTATGGAACTGGAGGTCGAAAAAGCCGGTCATCTTGCGTATAGACACCGACACATGCAATGCCCCATGTTCCAATTGTGAGCCGTCCAAAGCACTGAAGTAGTCATCGCCAAGGTCGTATTCCAAGACCGCTGAGGCCTCCAGAAACCCTTTCAAATCAATCTTCAACTGCTCTAAACTACACATAATCACACTTTTGGGCTGCAAAGGTACGAAGAAATTTTGAAATAATCATAATAAAACGGCTTTTTTTGTTATTTAATTGTTAATATTCCCAAACTTTGTCGATAATACACTTTTATTTTGTACTTTTGCGCTCCAACACGAAACAACAGAAGTGTATGTCAAACAACAGTTCATTAATTGGTTCCAAAATCAGGGGCCTCAGAGAGACAAAAAATCTCAGCGTAGAGGAAATTGCTGAGCGTAGCGGCCTGACCGTAGAGCAAATCAACAGTATCGAAAACGACGTGAACCTGCCATCGTTGGGTCCACTAATCAAGATTGCCCGTGCATTAGGTGTACGACTAGGTACGTTTATGGATGACAGCGACGCACTGGGACCAGTGGTGTGCCGTGCTGCTGATCGTGAGAAAGAGAACAGCATCAGCTTCAGCAATGGCGCCGTTGATGCCCGTAAGCACATGGAGTATCACCCATTGGCACAGCAGAAGGCAGGTCGCCACATGGAGCCGTTCGTCATTGACATCAATCCTGAGGAGAGTCCAGAGTTCCAACTCTCTGCCCACGAAGGTGAGGAGTTTATTTATGTGATGCAGGGTGAAGTAGAGATTGTATATGGTAAAGAAACCTACACCCTGAAAGAGGGCGACTCCATCTTCTACGACTCCATCGTGAAGCACCATGTACACGGTGCCCCTGGCAAGAGTGCAAAGATTCTCGCAGTAGTTTATATTCCTTTCTAAAAAGATGAGCAACGTAAGACTTGATATGGCGGGCCGTCCATTGCCCGATAGAACTTATCCAGCCGAGACTGGCTCGGAGGGATATAAATTATGGGAACGTACACTTGGCGAGTGGCTGGAACACTGGGCAGAGACGACTCCTGACAAGGAATATATCGTATATAGCGACCGTAACCTGCGCTTCACTTGGTCACAGTTCAACGAGCGTGTGGACAATCTGGCCAAAGGCTTGATATCTATCGGTGTAAAGAAGGGATCGAACGTGGGTATATGGGCTACAAACGTGCCCGACTGGCTGACATTCCTGTATGCTACAGCTAAGATAGGTGCGGTGCTGGTGACAGTGAACACCAACTACAAGCAGAACGAGCTGGAGTATCTGTGTAAGGACTCAGACATGGAGGTGCTGTGTATCACTGATGGTACATGGGACTGTAACTATGTGGACATGACCTACACCATGCTGCCTGAGCTGAAGACCTGCGAGCGCGGACATCTAAACAGCGAGCGATTCCCCTACCTAAAGAACGTAGTATATATAGGTATGGAGAAGTATCGTGGTATGTACAATACCGCCGAGTTGCTGCTGTTGGGACAGAATATCGAAGACGAGACGCTCAACGAGATGAAGAAGCAGGTGAGCTGCTACGATGTGTGCAACATGCAGTACACCAGCGGTACCACAGGTTTTCCCAAGGGTGTAATGCTGACTCATTACGGAATATCTAACGACGGATACTTTACCGGCGAGAATATGGGATTCACCCAGGAAGATAAACTGTGTGTGTGTGTGCCGCTGTTCCACTGCTTCGGCGTCGTGCTGGCCACAATGAACTGCCTGACACACGGATGTACTGAGGTGATGGTTGAGAAATTCGACCCACTGGTGGTGCTGGCGTCTATACATAAAGAAAGGTGTACTGCCGTCTATGGTGTACCCACGATGTTTATCGCCGAGCTGAACCATCCGATGTTTGACATGTTCGACCTGAGCTGTCTGCGCACGGGTATCATGGCTGGCTCGCTGTGTCCTATCGAACTGATGAAGCAGGTGAGCGAAAAGATGTATATGACCATCACCAGTGTGTACGGTCTGACGGAATCGTCGCCTGGTATGACGCAGACCTGTCTGAACGACACGTTCGAGCAGCGATGCACTACGGTAGGTCGCGACTTCCCGTTTGTAGACGTAAAGGTGCTCGACCCCGAAACGGGCGAAGAATGTCCAGTGGGAGTGCAGGGCGAGATGTGCTGCAAGGGATTCAACGTGATGAAAGGCTACTACAAGAACCCCGAAGCTACGGCCGAGGTCATTGACAAGAACGGATATCTGCACTCGGGCGACCTGGGTGTGAAGGACGAAGAGGGTTTCTATAAGATTACCGGACGTATTAAGGACATGATTATCCGCGGTGGTGAGAACATCTATCCACGCGAGATTGAGGAGTTTCTCTATCACATGCCCGGAATACGCGACGTACAGGTGGCTGCCGTACCATCTAAGAAATACGGTGAGGCTGTGGGCGCATTCATCATACTGGAGGAAGGCGCACAGATGACCGCAGAAGACGTACAGCTGTTCTGTCGCGGCAAGATAGCACGCTACAAGATACCTAAGTACGTGTTCTTCATCAAGGAATTCCCACTGACCGGATCGGGCAAAATCCAGAAGTTCAAACTGAAGGAGATGAGTCTAAAACTCTGCGAAGAGCAAGGAATCGAAGTGGTATAAAGCAAACCGCTAATGCCCAAGAGCTAGCAACTCTTCGGCATCTCAATACGGAAGGTCGTACCTTTGCCAATCTCTGATTGTTTGACAAAGATACGGCCTTTATGATATTCTTCTACAATACGCTTTGCCAACGATAATCCCAGTCCCCATCCTCTCTTCTTGGTGGTGAAGCCTGGTGTAAACACGTTGGCGATATCTTTTTTCTTGATACCCTTGCCCGTATCCTGCACCTCTATAGCGACACGATGGTCTTCATCCATCAGTGTCAACGTAATAGTGCCCTTGCCCTCCATCGCGTCAACGGCATTCTTACAAAGGTTCTCCACCACCCACTCAAACAGCGAGGCGTTCATCTTCACAATGACCTCATGGTCGGGCAGACGGCGAATCATCTGTACCTGATTGCTGGTGCGACGGTCCATATAGTCGATGACGTGTTCTAAGACATCATTCATGGAGGCATCCACAGGTTCTGGCAGTGAACCGATTTTTGAGAAACGGTCGGCTATTAGCTGCAGACGCTTCACATCCTTGTCCATCTCCGGCAACAGGTCGTCATCAGGATACTGCTCTTTCAGCATCTCCACCCACGCCATCAGACTAGACACTGGTGTACCCAACTGGTGGGCCGTTTCCTTCGACAATCCCACCCATACTTTGTTCTGCTCGGCACGTTTCGATGACAGCAGGGCAAAGATAGCCACCACCACAAAGATTAGCACGATGCCCAACTGCACATAGGGCCATGCCGACAGGCGTTTCAACATGATGGAGTCGTCGTAGCATACCAGTTGCTGACCAATGCGTATCGTGTCGCCAGCCTTAATCATACGACGGGCATAGTCTTTCAAATTTTGATTATCAGCTATAGGCTCTTGACTCTCGTCAATGTCCTTGATGTTACGATAGTCGTCAATACCACCCTCGCTGTTCACCACGATGACGGGAATGGTGTTATTACCCTCCATCACACTCAGCACCAGCGACAGGTCGGTCGTCTCGTCAGCCTTGTTCAACGCATGCAAGGCCTGTGCCCACACCTCCATGCGGTGACGTTCCTCAACAGAGAGGTCACGCACCAGAAAGTGGGAAACCAAAAGTGATGCTACGGCGATAATCACCGCAGCCATCACCAATATAATCTTAACTTGTCTGATACGGTCTGTCCACTGCATACCTTATTATAACGCATGCACGTACAGATTATTGTATTACCCGATAGTTATGGTATAACGACTCATAAACGAGGCACCAGGCAACAAGTGGTTCATCAGGGGTTTATCCTTGAACTCACCCTTAAAATCTCTGGGGTCGCCCAGTCCATACCACGGCTCTATGCATACGAAAGGAGCCAGCTTGCCATAAGGACTCCAGAAAGCAATGACTGGCGTCTTATAGTCCACCGTCACTGCCGGCTCGCCATTGGTATCCATCAGCATGGCACGGTGGGTCTGACACTTATGAATCTTCACCGAGTCGTTACGGAAGAAGTTGTCGGAGAGTTCCAGAATACCCATATCAGCCTCCAACGGAATCTCTACCATATCGTTGCTACCGTCTGCATAACTCTTCAGCGAGTCCATCGGTTCCTCATTGTCCAGCTTGATCATTCCCTCTAACTTACCGCCAGGCACATTAAAGGCCGGGTGACCACCAATCTGGAAATGTATCTCCTGCGTATCGGTATTCTCTACATGCCAGATGACATGCACCTTATTACCCTCCAAACGATAAGTAATAGCCAGATTGAAGCGATAGGGGTACACCTTCAGCGTCTCCTCCGAGTCATGCAGCGCCAGCGTCACCTTCTCGTCTGACTGACTGACCACTGTAAACTCTGTATCACGGGCAAAGCCGTGACGGGGCAAATGGTACTCCTTGCCATCGACCACGTAGGTGTCGTTGTTCACACTGCAGACAATGGGGAACAAGATGGGTGAATGTCTCGGCCACTTCTCACCGGCCTGCCACATATATTCCCTACCCTCGTTGTCCTTCACACTTTGGAGCTCTGCTCCCATCTCAGCTACCTTTATGGTTAGCTGTTCATTCTTCAATTCAATCATTTTTCTTTGTCTCGTTAGTAATATTAAATGAATATAATTTCGCTATCAATGCGCCACTGATGTTATGCCATACGCTGAAAACGGCACCAGGGATGGTGGCGAGCGGATAGGCAGCGAAATGTAATACAGCCAGGGAAGAGGCAAGCCCCGAGTTCTGCATACCCACCTCAATGCTCAGTGCCACGCACTTAGGTTTCTGTAGATGCAGCAGGCGGGCGACAGCGAAGCCGATGCCAAGTCCAAGCAGGTTATGAACCATCACAACGACTACCACCAGCAGACCTGCGGTCAGCAGTCTGTCGGCATTATGTGACACGACGATGCCCACCACCAGTGCAATCACCACCGAAGAGAAAGCTGGCAGATAGGGCGTGACGCACTTGGTCACACTAGGCAGAAAACGCTGGCAAAATAGTCCGCACACAATAGGCGCAATAACCACATAAACGATGCTCATAAGCATACCTATCGTATCCACATCGACCATTGTGCCAGCCAATGCCCACACAAGTAGCGGGGTCAGCAGTGGAGCCAGTAGTGTCGAGGCTGCAGTCATACCCACGGAGAGTGCCAGATCACCCTTGGCCAGATAGGTAATGACATTCGACGCCGTACCACCTGGGCAACAGCCTACGAGGATAACGCCAATGGCCAACTCACTAGGTAGCGCAAAGGCCCAAGTCAGTCCGAGTGCTAACAACGGCATCACCGTGAATTGTGTGAGACAGCCGATGAGAATGTCCTTGGGACGGCTCAGTACAATCTTAAAATCCTGGGGCGACAATGTCAGGCCCATGCCGAACATAATAACACCCAGCATGGGATTGATAGCCCACGTGTCAATCCACTCGAACGATGCCGGCACCGCTAGCGCCAATGCTGCTACCAGCAGTACCATCGCTCCCATCCATCGTGCTATAAAATCACATATCCTTTTCATACGTTTCATAGTTTAATGCCTACACTGGCGAGGAACCAACGCCCCTGCTGGGGGATAATGTTAGTGTTCATACCACTGCGGTAGTAACGAGTACCAAGGAGGTTGTGAATATTCAAGCCAAGAGTAACAGGACCAAGGGTGTACTCTCCTCCAAGGTTCACAATGGCACGGGCAGGCATCTCCTTCTGCATAATTACCCCTTGGAGGGCATCGATAGCTGTCTGCATGGCTACCATCGCCTCAGCCTGTTTACCTTCAGCAGCATACTGCTCATAAGCAGTGAGGGCACTAGCAGCGTGAACAAGTTGCACTAGGTCGCAATTGTAACTGGTCTGACGACCTTCAAAGAGCACGTGAGTATGAAGTTTCAGGTGCTTGGTAGCCTGCCAGCCCAGCACGAGGTTCGACATGACGGCTGGCGTATTGTTGTTGTCATCTATGTCGGTAGTGTAGTAGTCATCGAGTATCTTTGGCAGTCCGAGGTCCATCATATTCGCCTTGAAGGTGTGCGTCCAGGTGAAGTTCCAGTTGGCAGTAAAGCGGGGCTGTTTGTAACTGGCCATCAATTCCACACCGCAGTTCCGATTTTTACTGGCATTCTGATAGGTAGTGATGTAGGTCATAATGAGGTCAGTTGCGCGGTTGTAGAAACCATTGACCTCGAAGTCCAGACCCTTCACCCAGTTGTTGCCGGCAAAGGAGAGCTGGAAGGAGTGAACACGTTCAGGTGAAAGACTGATGGCCAGACTGGGATCTGCACCAGCCATCAATACCGACATGATGTTGGCCTTACGGTAGATGTAAGGTGCATCGACGAACGACTTGGAGTAGCTGAGTTTGACATTCCACTTGGGCTGCAACATAATAAGGGCCACACGGGGCGACAGCTCGCGAATCTTGGTATCGTCGTACTGTACCTTGAAATCGTAGCGCAGACCGGCATTCAAAATGAGCGAGCGCCACTGGTGTTTCAGCTGCACGTAGACATCGCCATTATTCTCGGTACCCTTTCCCATGTTACGAATCTGCGGATCTTCAGAGAAGGTATAGTCGAAGCCGTAGCCTATCTGGTAACGAATGTCATCGACCGTGAAGTGGTTGTACTCAGCACCATAGCCGATACTGCCCTTATGGTTGTCGCCCAGGGTATAAGCATAGCTGCCCTTCAGCTGAACGCCATAGTTCTGTTCCTGACCATTGACGTAGCGCGAAATACCGCCATGCGTGGATATAATCTCTTCTACAGCCTCGGACATTCCGATGGCTTGGGCGAGGCCAGGCATCGGCAAGTCATTGAGTACCTGATAACGTGTGATATCCATTTTGTCGTAAGTGACACCAACCTTGAATTGTGACTTGAGAATGGAGAATTGATAACTCAGGTCAGCATGACGCGCATAGTTACTGAAACTAGGTTGCAGACCGTTGAAAGAGCGGTAGCGCTCACGATCGTAGCTGATTGCCAGCGAGGTCATAGTAAAGGGTGAGACAATCTGTGAGAAGCGGACATCGTACAGGAACTGCAAACCTTTCCAGTCAAGTTGCAGGCCAACTTCATAATTAGGATTATCGCCAACACGTCCTAAGCGGATATGATCGTAAGGCATACCGTATGAACTCTCATTAACACGCTCATCGCTGGCATCGTATTTCTCGCCACTATTGCGATAGGCACTGCCCCAAACAAGCAGGTCGACATCGAAGTAACGCTTGCCAAAGACAACATCTGCTTTCATTTGCCCGTAGTTACCTGCAGCGGCCTTTAACTGCAAACCGTCCACGTCGCGGCCTTGCTTAGTAATGATATTCACTACTGCCGTCAAAGCCACACCGCCATAGAGCGAAGAGGCTGGACCGCGCAGCACCTCTATCTGCTTCACTTTCTCCAAAGACATCGTGAAGTCGGGGGCCGCGGTATTGGTAGCATAGTCGTTCAGACGGTGGCCGTTAAGCATGATGAGGATTTTCTCCTGTCCGACACTATAGATACCACGCATGGCGACATTGATGTCGTCGTTACAGTCGATGAGATTCATGCCTGGCACATAGGCTGCCAACACTTCCTGCAGATTGCGGGCACCACTGTCCTGAATCATCTCAGCGGTGATGAGCGTGGTGGGCACGGGTACCTCGGCAAGACTCTCAGCCTGACTGGAGGCAGTGGTGATGGTGGCTGTCATGCCGGCCTTGATATTGTTCACAATGTCAGCAAACTCCGCAGGGTCACTGGTCGACGGACTGTAGTAGGGATTCTCCTCCAGCATCAGTACAGTGTAACGCTCCGTCTGCTGGATGTCGTAACGGGCCAGGTAGCTAAGTGCAATGAGACGGAGTGCGTTCTGTCGCAGATTGCCATGAAAAGAGCTAAGATTCTGCAACAGCACGTCACGAGCCTGCTCAATACGGCCTATCTGGTAGTCACTCTCAGCCTGCGAATAGAGACTTCTCATTCCTGAATCCTCCTGAGCATGAGCCATGCTGGCACAGAGAATCAATAACAATATGTATATGCCTTTTCTCATTTCTTGATGGGTATTGTAAAGGTAAAAGTAGTTCCCTTGCCCTCAGTGGAGGTGAAGGAGACCTTGCCTCCATGTTTGTTCTCGATGATGTCGCGCGTGATGCTCATGCCGAGACCCGTACCCTGACCAATAGGCTTTGTGGTGAAGAAGTTCTCAAAAAGTCGCTGCTTCACCTCGTCACTCATGCCTTCACCATTGTCAGCAATAGTGATAACAAGATTATTATCGGCAGTTGCCACAGTGATTTCTATCTCGGGAGAGTAGTCTTCACCTTTCTCCTTCATCACTTCACTCTTTCGCCACACAGCATAGCAGGCATTGTTCATCACGTTCAGCACAGCACGGCTCAAATCCTGAGGAACAAGCATCATCATCGGCAGACCTTCCTGATACTGCTCACGAAGAGTAACATTGAAACCCTGACAATTTGCACGCATAGCGTGATAGGACAGACGGACATACTCTTTGACGATATGGCACACATCGGTGGGAAGAAACTCGTTTTCCTTACCGCGCGAAACGAGCAGAATGCCCTGTATGATACTGACAGCGCGCTCACCATTCTCCATAATCTGAGTCATGTTCTCCTTCAGGTCAGCGACGATGTCACTGAGATCCTCGCGGTCGGTCTCCGGCAGTCGTTCGGCATTGTCCTCCACAACGTCGGTCAGGTCGTCCAGCAACTTGTTTGACATCTTCGAGAAGTTGATGACAAAGTTCAACGGGTTCTGTATCTCGTGGGCAATGCCGGCACTCAGCATACCGAGTGAAGCCAGCTTCTCCTGTTTCTCCAATTGCTGCTTTAATTGTTCAAGCTCAGTCATACGGATTTCGATTTAGGTAGTGATATCGTAAATTCTGTGAAGTTGTCTTTTACAGATTCAACGCTGATATCGCCATTGTGGTTCTGAATGATTTCACGACTCAGATAGAGCCCCACACCCGCTGCCTCAGCAGTGGTCTTCGTGGTGAAGAACGGGTCAAAAATCTTGCTGATGGTTGTCTCACTGATGCCCGTCCCGTTATCACGGATTTTCAGAATGTACTGCCTTTCGGCAATGGTGACCGTAAGCGAAACCTCAGGCGAATATGGTTCCTTCTGGTACTTCTTGATGACTGCATAGACGGCATTGCCGAGGAGACTCATCATGGTCTTGCTGAGCATATCGGGATTGCCGTGCAGGGGCATCGCGCTATTGGGCAGGTTGAACACGAATTGGATGTGGTACTGTTCCTTCTCCTTGGCGAAGTAGGTGTTCACCATCTTCTCGTTTTGCTGGAGCACAGGCAAGAGGTCCATATCCACATAGCCGCCCGTGCGGTCTTTCAACATCTCCTCCATAGCCTTGAGGGTACGGGTGGTGTTCTGACCGTACTGGTCAACATTCTTCAGGTTGTCCGACAGCATATCCAGCACGTCCAACGTGTCCTCGTAGTCGTCCTCGTTGATGTTGTCCTTATTGTTGTCGATGTTCTCCTTGAGGTCTTTTAACAGGTCGTTGGACATCTTGGAGAAGTTGATGATGTAGTTCATCGGGTTCAGGATACGGTCAATGAGTCCCTCGGTCAGCTTACCCACCGTAGCCATCTTCTCCTGACGAATCAGTTCATGCTGGGCGTTGCGGAGGTCGGCAGTACGTTCCTCGACAATGCGCTCCAACTTGATCTTGTCTTTCTGCAACCGCCTCAGACGGTAGCGGAACAACTGATAGACGATGTAAGCAAAGAGAAAGAAATAGAGCACCACCATATACCAGCGCATCAACAACGGATAGGCTACTTTAAAATCAACGCTTGCCACCTCTGACAGTTCACCACTGGACGACATAGCCTGAACGCTGAAAGTGTACGAGCCGTAGCGTAGGTTCAGGAACGCTACATCCTGTTTTTCACTCCAGGAACTCCAACGGCCTTCTGACCCGAATAGCGACTTTTCGTCCATACGGAATCGATACAGGGTCTTGCCAGAAAGCGGTGCATAGTCCAAGGCATAGTAGAAATGCAGATGTCCTTCGTTGCTACTCAGCGTCGGCAACGTCTTGGGCATATCACCAAAGCCGCCCCACAACACGCTGTCACCACGCATGACGATAGAACGAAAGCGAACGGTACGGCACTCCGTCAGTTTGGCAAGGTCATGCTTTTCAGTATTGACAATGGCAAGTATCTCGTCACCACCAATCCATATCTGGTAACCATAACGATACTGGGCTTTGGCATCAATGTCGCTAACGGGATTCAGCAATTGTTTGGGCAGACCATCCATGGGATTTTTCCTCTTTCCCGGATCTGCACCTTTGGTCTCACCATGCACATTCTTGAGCCAGAGGTTTCCATGGGCAGTCTTACGGATTTCTGTCACCAGTGGGAGGTTATCGACCTTCGTGCGCCGCCCCGACTGGTAAAGCCATACACCGTCAGGTTCGGCAACATATAACTTATCGTCATCAACCAGCATGGCAGTAGTGGCATTGGAAGTGAGACGACTGACGGCCTCATCTCGTGTAATCTTATAGATACCGCTGGAGGTGGCAGCCAACAGCGCATCACCTTGCTGGCAGAGCGCCCAGCAGATATTGTCGATACGGTCAACACGCTTGCACTGTCGCTGGGCAACGGTAAAGAGACCATTGGTGGTACCAACATAGACCTTTCCGCCATAAGCAATAATGGAATGCACCTCACCTATCAAGCCGTCTTTCGATAGGAAATAGCTATAGAGCGAGGGTATTTCAATGGAGAAGATGCCGTGTGCCGTAGCACCCCACAACGTACCATGACGGTCATACGCCACATAGGATACTTGGTTAGAACAGAGACCATCGGCCTCGGTGATGGTAAAGAGGTCATGGCCTTGGTCATCGGCAATAATCAGACCCATGTTCTCCTTAACCTTGGCAACTAGTCCGTCATCAAGTTTCTCTGTCTGGATGATGTCTTCCATCAAGACATTTTCTTTACCCGCTTTCAGTGCTTCCAGCGACACGACATTTGACTCGACGCCAATGATAAAATTGGCATTGGTGTGCTTCTTCAGCTTCACGATGGGGTTGGGACTGTCCGTTTCAGTGACCTCATAGATATTGTTGTCACTGGCCACAAACTGCAACGAACCCTCGTCCTCAAAGATTTCCTTTACCTCACCATCGAACAGCCCGTCCTTGGCCACCTGCTGCAGGAACAGCTCACCATTGGCTCTCAGCTGCACACGACCAAAATAGTTGTATCCTCCTACCCACATGGTGTTCTTGCTGTCGCGAACACAGACTGTAACACGATTGATGCCGGGAGTATGAATGATGCGCCAGCGGGCACGGTCGTAATAGAGCAGACCCTCGAAATTAGCTACAAAAATCGTACCGTCCTCACCTTCCTCGACATCGTAGTTACGGTTGTGACCGCCATATTCCGCCGCTGTATAGTTGCGAATCAGGGGAAGGCCCTGCGCCCCTGCGGGGCTAATGAATAATGTACAATAAATAATGAAGATTGCTGCGCACAGCAGTATCCTCCGCATTATTATATATCTATTTCTCTCTTTCATAGCGGTAGCAAATTCTTCACTGTTCACTGTTCACTATTCACTTTTACCTCCCTATACGGAATTCCTTTACCCACATAGTAGTCCCATTCTTCCCTGGTGAAATTGCGCTTCACATTCTGGCGGAGGCGCTGGGCAATCTTCGACATCGAGATGAGATATTCGGTAATGTTACCGTTGTATTCACCTGTCCAGATGTAGTCCTTACTCCTGCTGAAGGTGAAGTCAGTAAGCCAGCTACTAGACTGAAATAGCGTGATGGGCTTAATCTGAGGGTCATCAGTTACCCAGAAGAGCAGTTTGCCATCATAACTGGAGGAATACAGGCGTTTGCCGTTTAATTTCATCTTAGTGATTTGTGAGAGATGACCTACAAGCTTATACATTTTGCCATTTCTGTCTATCAGCCAGATGGTACCGTCGGCCATGCCATAGGCCATGAGACGTTCATTTTTTGAACTGGCAAAGGCCGTCACCTGACCGGAAACGGGGACCTTCTCATTAGTGATATCATCAAGACCATTGAAGAGGTGCATACGTCCACGGTTGTCGAACAACAAAGGCTTGTAGTCACGTCTCCCGACACTCGCGACGCTGAAGTCCAAACGACGCGTGCCAATGACTTTGTCGGTAGCGACATCGAGCAATGCAATGCTCTTCTCACCAGTAATCAGCAACTGCTTGCTATCGTCGACATTCTGAATACTGAAGGGACGGTCGATGTTTTCCAAATAGAGAATTTTATTGACGTTTTTCCCGTCAAAAACCACCAAATGGCCCGTATGACTGATGGCATATTCTTTCCCGTCTTTCGTTGCGAAGACATCGCGGAAACAATAGTTCCTGTCATTCATTAATCGTGTAGTGCGTAGCTGACCGTCTTGGTAGCGGTGGACAAAGATTTCACCATAACTGCTGACTGTCAGCAAATGGTTGTTTTTGGCAGAAATGCCAATGCATGAGATGCTACCATTGTGGACACTCCAGCTTCGGCGGCCACCTGCAGACTGTGTCAGGGCCTGAAACACGGCAGGAGTATACAAGTCACCACCATAGTTATTGGTGTAGAAGTAGGAGGCATAGGCCAACATATTGCCCAACTCCTTGTCACCAGTCTGATAGATAGAATATGACTGTGAACCAAGGGTACGGCCTAACGAGAGATAGTTCAGTGTGTCAGCAACCAGTTTCGCATGCTCTGCCTCCATACGCTGGCGTTCAGCCAACTGGTAGGCATTCCTAGCCTCCTGGGCAGACTCTTCAGCAATACCCCGTGCTTCGATGGCTTTCTTTCGCTCGCTTTCTGAGCGGATCGTCATCTCCTGGGCTATCTCCGACTGGCGGATGGCCTCCTTACTGCGCTCTTCGGAGAGAACCTGCTGACCGTAGGCTATCTCTTCCATCTGTTTGCTCACACGGCGGTCCACCTCCGACTGTTTCTCATGTTTTCGCAGTGCGTCTATCTCGGTTTCCAGTTCGCTGATTCGCTCGTCATTGCTACGACGCATGTAGAACGCTCCTACCACCGATACCAGTAGCAGCACACCCATGCACCCTATGATGATATTCTTCTTCACTGAACTTCTCTAACTTCTCTATCTTCTTTTCAGCACCAGCATCGTGATGTCGTCACTTTGTTCGGCACCATCTACAAATTCCTTAATCCCTGCCTTGACAGTTTCGATAATCTCCTGACTGCCTTTGCCAACCAGACCACTGAGGATATTGTCTAAGCGTTCTGTACCGAACTCCTCGTACGTCTTAGTCATTGCCTCAGTCACACCGTCGGTAAACATCACCAACGTGTCGCCATGTTCCAATTGCAGGGTATCTTCTTTGAAATCGATATTGTCAAAAGCCCCCACAATAGTGTTCTTCGGCGCCTGCAACTCTTCAATGGTACCGTTGGCACGCAACAGATGGGGCGGATTATGACCTGCGTTGCAATAAGTGACATGACCCGTCTTTGTGTTATAGATGGCATAGAACACGGTGAGGAACATGCAGTCCACAGAGTAGGACGCCAACAAACGGTTCGAATCCATCAGACACTCTGCCGCATTGTTACATTGCGAGCCTTTCGAACGGATCATCGTCCTGCTGACTGCCATGAACAAGGCAGCAGGAATACCCTTGCCACAGACGTCGGCAATGACCAAAGCAATGCGGTCATCGTCAATGCGGAAGAAATCGTAGAAGTCGCCACCGATGTCCTTTGCAGCCTCCATTGAGGCGTAGATATCCAACTTGTCACTGTCCTCAGGGAATGGCGGGAACACCTGCGGCAGGATGTACTGTTGGATTTCCCTGGCCGTAGTCAGGTCCTTCTTCAGCGACTCCAGCTGCGAATACGCCTTCTGCGACTCATGCACGAAGTTAATCTGTTCGATAGCCTTCTCAATCGTCCGGCTCAGATCTTCCATATCAATAGGTTTCGTAGCAAAGTCAAAGGCACCGTTGTTCATGGCCTGGCGAATGTTCTTCATGTCACCATAGGCACTCACCATGATGACGCGCAGTGCAGGATTGCGCATCTCGTTCACCTTGGCCAGCAACGTCAAGCCGTCCATTTCCGGCATATTGATGTCGCTAAGGATAATCTCAATATCAGGGTTGTTATACAGGATAGCGAGGGCCTCCAGTCCGTTGTGGGCAAAGAAGAACTCATACTCGCCACTGCGTATCTTGCGGCGGAAGTACTGTTTCATCAACAGCTCCAACGGAGCCTCGTCATCAACACTCAAAATCTTTATTGTAGCCATAATATTTAACTATTCTTCTTGAATATCTTAGGTTCTTTACTATTAACTGCCTGCAAAGATAATACTTTTTTTTAAAAAAGCGTCTCAAACCAGCGCTTTTTTTCTCGGAACAAGCAAACTGCTGACTAAAGCGCTGTGCAACTTCGCTCTTCCCAAAGTAAATTCACAAACATATGTTGACAATCCGACGAACATATGTTCACAGCCACACGAACATATGTTATTTAGCACACGAACATATGTTGTTTGGCTCACGAACATATGTTCATGAAAACACCGTTCCGCTACAAACAAACTGAAGCCCTGCTATCGTTGCTGATAACAGGGCTTCTCTGTTTGCCTTGCGGCTTCTGAAAAGTGGCGGCCTCCTACTCTCCCGCATTGCATTGCAGTACCATCGGCGCAAGCGGGCTTAACTTCTCTGTTCGGAATGGGAAGAGGTGGGACCCCGCCGCAATAACCACCTGATAATTCGCTTCGCTAAATGATAACTGATAAATGATAAATTGCTACCGCAATACATCCACGTCATCACCGCGAGTATAAGGTGACGTATATCCACAAGCAAACTGTGATTGGATTTGTGTTCCAACACCTGAAAATATGACTCTTACTGTGCACAGCGACATTATCAGTTATCATTTATCAATTATCATTTAGACAAACGAATGACAATGAGTTTGTCGCCGAGCTGCGAAAGCTTTCGGGCAATTAGTAAGGCTCGGCTTTGACGTCACCGTCTTTACACCTGCCTCCTATCAACGTCCTCGTCTGGGACGACCCTCAATGGAGTTCTCATCTTGCGGATGGCTTCGCACTTAGATGCTTTCAGCGCTTATCCAAACCAGACGCGGATACCCGGCGGTGCACCTGGCGGCACAACCGGCAAACCGGAGGTCTGTCAAACACGGTCCTCTCGTACTAGTGTCCGATCCACGCAAAACTCCTGCGCCCACGATAGATAGAGACCGAACTGTCTCACGACGTTCTGAACCCAGCTCGCGTGCCACTTTAATGGGCGAACAGCCCAACCCTTGGGACCTTCTCCAGCCCCAGGATG
>JAEEGK010017209.1_pt1 | contig 15794 bp, 11 predicted proteins | sample 8958771 | NCBI WGS metagenome assembly JAEEGK01 (sample SAMN16246547, study PRJNA631951) | gut metagenome | biome: gut microbiome; feature: rumen; material: SC-attached | host: Bos | place: Iran: Karaj | collected 2018-10
ATATCCTGCAGAAGAGCGCCAAAAATGTGCGCTCCATAGGCGGATGGATTGGAGATTTTGAAACATGTTTTGCCGGAATGCGCGTCTTCGGTAAAAAGAATGCCTTGGGCTTTGGCAGTACCGCCGTCGAAACGCCATGAAGCCATGTGTTCTTCGAACGATGGATTCTTGACGAGATTTTCAGCGAACGTCATGATCGTAAAAAGGAACGAGACAGAAAAGACGGCGGTAGTTAAGTTTTTCATTTTGAGTAATTAAGGTTTGTGAAAATGTTTTGAGACAACGTCGAAGGCGAGTTTGGGACGTCTGTATTCGTCAAAGAGACCTTTATTGTTGAATGCGCGCGGCCGCATGAGCGCGCGGGAGGAGGAATAAGTGCGGCAATCGATGAACTGCCAGAGGGCGATGCCCGCGATGCGCGGTGTTTCATCGAAATACGTCAGGACTTCTTCCAAAAAGTCCGCCTGATATTCTTCCGACCAATGGGCGCGGAGGCGGTCGCGCCATCCATAGATGGCGCCAGCTCCTACTTCACTGATAATGAATGGCTTATTATCGAAGCCGTTCTCATGCAGGAATTTGATGAATTGGTTGAATTTCGGGCGGATTTCGCCGATAGGTCGGAGCGTCTCTTGATTGGCGGCATACCAGCCCGGATAGGCGTTGAGGCTGACGACATCAACCAAATCGAAATTGATGTCTCTCGTGTAAGCATTTGAAGCATAAGTGATAAGACGTGTGTTGTCGAGCTTGCGGAGCGTGCTGATCATGTTCTCATAAAGTTCGCGGCCTTCGCCTTTCAAGCTGGAATCTCCTTCGTTGAGGAAGCCCCAGAGGATGACACATGGGTGGTTGAAGCTGTTTTTGACCATCCACGGCAACTGGCGGAGCTGCGCTTCACGGAAGGCGGGATTCAGCAGATGGTTTTCGCGGTCACCCCAACCGACGGTTTCCTCCCAAACGAGAATGCCGTTTTCATCACAGAGATTCAGAAAACGTTGATCCTGAGGATAATGGGATCCACGGACGAAATTGCAGCCCGTCTTTTTGAGCAATTGCAGATCTTCAAGAATGATTTGCAATGGCAGGGCGGGGCCGAATTCCGGATGGGACTCATGGCGGCAGTAGCCGCGAAGCTTCATCGGTTCGCCATTGAGGAGAATCTGGCCGTTTTTTGCTTCGACGATGCGGAGGCCGAAGCGTTCCACAACCGTATCATTTCCAATGGTTATGGCGATGGTATGAAGAGCGGGGGATGTTGTTGACCAGATGGATGGATTGGAAACCGTGGCTTTGAATGTCACGGTCTCTTCCGTGACATCGCACGTCTTTTTGACGGTTTCGCCATCATCGATTTGATACGTAACTTCCGTCTGTTTAGGAAGTTCGCCTGTAAGTTTGATGGCGACCTGTATTTCGCCTTCCAGCGAAATCGTGCGGACTTGTGCGCGATCAATGGCCAGCTGCGGTAGCTGATGGAGTTCGATGGAGCGGAAAATGCCGCCAAAGCAGTAGTAGTCATAGTTTTGTGAAAGAAGCGGCTGGCGTTTGAAGTCGAAACGGTTGTCGATGACGGCGACGAGTTCGTGTCGATTGCCATCGCCAGAATTGAATTCGAACTCCATGCCGGAGTAGGGAAGATCTTGCAGCCCAATGAATTGGCCATCCCAAAAGAAAGCTCCCCACATGCCGAGGCCACCGCATTTCAACAGCATGCGTGCATTGGCAGGAGCCGTAACAAATGTGCGGTAGAAGGCGGTGCCGCGTTGACCGGCGTACTGCGGCATTGCATCGAAAACGCCCGGGACCGCAAGTTTATCCGTATAAACGACTTTTGCAAAATCAGGCTTCAATGGATCGCGGCATTTTTCCATGAAGGAGAAGTCCCATAGTCCGTCGAGACGGAGGACAGAACGGGCTGGATATTGCGGAAATGTATTTGGCATGAGCATATTGTTTGAAGATGCTGAAAATGAAAGAGTTGACATGGATAGAAGGCATGTCCAAAAAACAATCTGGAGCATGCCAAAAGAAGAAATTTTTACTTTCATGATGGTTTTAGCAGGTTATTTAAAAACAATGAAAGCAAAAATGCCAACATTGACAATGGTCATGGCCCAGAAGACCAGCTGGAACGATAGCTTGGCGTTCTTATGGCGGATGAGAACTTGCGCGATCATGGCGCCTGGCCAGCCGCAGAGCAGTTCGCAGATGTGGAGCGTCGCTTCCGGAATGCGCCATTGAGATTTTACCGCCTTGCGTTTGTCCATAGCATAGACGACAATGGTCACGAGGCTCATGGCAAGATAGAGGAAGAAAAAGGCGGGATGGAGCTTGTGGAGAGCCAGCGAACCAAGGGCGAGCACTCCTATAAATACAATGGAAATAAGCAGATAGAGGTGTTTCTGGAAGCCGGAGGCCGAGATGCTGGATGACGAACCGTTCATTTCTTTCGTGGCGGAGTAGGCGGAGTATTTTGCTTTCATAAGAGGCAAGGCCGTTTTAGGAGGACGGGGCGAAGAAAAATGGAAACGGCCTTGGAGTTTTTGGGTAAACGTGATGTGCAAACCGTCCGCCTATACTAAAATGTAATAAGGAAACGGCGGTTTGCAAATCAGATGTTGAAATGGACGGAAGAAAGCTGTTCTCTGCCAAAGGAAATCAGATAGAGGCTGCGTATTCCTTTAGGATGGAGACATAGAGACGGTAGGTCTCGATATCGACGTCTGGCGGCGTCTGGTGGTCCACCGACGGGACGAAACCGCCGGATTTCATGGCGGGGAGGATCCGTTCGAACTCTTGACGGATGGCTTGTTCGCCGAGATGGATGACGCGTTTGTCATAGCCGCCGAAGAAAACAGCATCCGGATAGCGTTTGCGGAGGACGTTGACATCGACTCCGGCCATGTGTTCAAGCGGCAGAATGCCTTCGATGCCTGCTTCACGGAACCATGCGAGGCAATCGCTAATATCTCCATCAGAATCAATTAGAACTTTGATGCCATGCGATTGGATGGCGGGGACGAGTTCACGATAGTAGGGGAGGAGGAATTCGTCGAAATGCTCTTTTGAGAGCATAGGACCATGGTTGTAGCTCATGTCCTCTGCGAGCGTCATGAATTCGATGTCATGGCATTTGGTTACTTTCTCAAGTACTTGGAGACAAAAATCCGTCTGGTCGCGATTCATGCGATGGAGGAGTTCAGGCTGGTCATAGAAGGAGTAGAGATGCGGCTCGATGCCAAGCAGCGTGCGCGGAAACCAGAAGAAACCTTCGAAGGTCATCCAAAAGGCGACGTCGCCGTTGTCATGTTCCTTTTTATAACGGTCGTACATGTCCCATCGAATGGCGTCGGCGTTGTGGAGCGCTTTATTATTATGGTATTGGAGATATTCCTCCATGGTCGAAAGGATGGCTCCGCCGAAGGCCTGTGGCTTGGGCAGAGGGCCTGTGCAAGAGCCAAACCATTGCTGCACAAGGGGATCCAATCCAAAGTACTTCTGGGTTTCGACACCGTTCATGCCGGCAGGGAGGCCTTCAGTGAGCCAACGTTTGATGGTGAGGTCCCACCAGCTGGCCCATTCGACGCAGGGGAGGCGGTCAGCATGTTGGAAATTCAGCACTGCTTTGATTCTTTCGCGGACGTTCATGGAAAAACTCTGCCTGAAAAGGTTTGATTTATTTGTGTCAATGGAATAACTTGGCAGATGATTTATATTATGCAAATTCTTTTTGCTTGGAATCTCCCCTGTAAACGTCATGAGTGAAGAAAACGAAATATTGGAAGAAGAGCGCCCAAATTGGAGGGCATTGATTCCATTTATCGTATTTGTTATATTCTATGTTGGCCTTTCCATTTTAGCAAAAGACTTTTACAAAATTCCGATGCCTGTGGCATTTATCGTGGCGTCCGCGACGGCGATGCTGTCGAATCGAAAAATGACATTGCAGAAGAAAATGGACGTTTATGCGGCTGGCATGGGCAACGTCGATATCATGACGATGTGTCTCATCTTCATTCTGGCGGGTGTTTTCGCCAAAGTCGCGAAGGAGATGGGGGCCGTGGAAGCGACAGTCAATCTGGCCTTGAATTTCATTCCCGTTAGATTGCTGATATGCGGCATGTTTTTGGTGGCGTGTTTCATATCGCTATCCGTTGGCACATCGGTTGGAACAGTGGTGGCACTAGCACCAATCGCAGGCGGTATATCGCAGAGTTGTGGAATATCCATTGGCGTGGTTCTGGGGGCCGTGGTCGGCGGCGCAATGTTCGGCGACAATCTGTCGATGATCTCAGACACAACGATTGCGGCGACGCGTACGCAGAACGTAGCGATGAACCAGAAGTTCTACGCGAATCTGAAGATTGTCGTTCCTGCGGCGTTGTTCACGATGGCGTTGTATCTTCTGTTCGCCAGTTCGGAGAATGTCACGCCGGAAGTGAAGGCCGTCACCGGAAAGGATGTTGTGAAAATCATTCCGTATCTGGCAGTCTTGGTTTTGGCGTTGTGCGGTATGAACGTTATGGCGTTGCTGTTGTTTGGAGCGGTTTTTGCAGGTTGTATTGGGCTGAGTATCAAGAGTTTCGACTTCTTCGGCTTTTTGAAAGGGGCGGGTGATGGCGCGTTAAGCATGTCCGAGACGCTAATCGTAGCGTTGTTGTCCGGCGGCCTTCTGAAAGTCATCCGCCAAAACGGCGGTATCGGTTATCTCATGCAAGTGATTGAACGCCATATACAAGGGCGTCGTGGCGGCGAATTCGGCATCGCGCTTCTCGTCGCGGCGGTGAATATTTTCACGGCGAACAACACGGTTGCGATCGTCATCGCGGGACCGATCGCCAAGGAGATTTCGAACCGTTATGGAATCGCGCCTGCACGGTCGGCAAGCATTTTGGATGCGACGAGTTGTGTCATTCAAGGCATTATTCCATATGGTGCGCAGATATTGGTGGCGGTTAGCTTGGCTGGCGTCACCGTTTCAGCTTTGCAATTGTTGTCCTATCTATGGTATCCATATATGCTTGGGCTGTTTTTGATATTGGCGATTGCGAGCGGCTTTCCGAAAATCAAGACAGTCAAAACTGCATAGCATTATTCATTTTTGTTTCATTAAGGATATGTAGAAGTTTCATCAAGTCAATCAAAAGGAAACAAGATGTACAAGTACAAGACGAAGGATTACGCATTGGGTGTCCAGCATTTGCTGGCGATGTTTGGTTCGACCGTGCTGGTCCCGCTGATTACGGGCATGTCACCGTCGGTGGCGCTGTTCACGGCGGGTATCGGAACGTTGTTGTTCCATTTGTGCACGAAAGGGATTGTTCCGGTATTTCTCGGATCGAGTTTTGCGTTTATTCCAGCGTTGTGCGCTGTCATTGGAAAGGATGGCATTCCCGCTGCACAGTTCGGTATCATCGCGGCTGGTGCCGTGTATCTCGTTTTTTCAATCCTTGCGAAAGTCCTTGGTGCAGATGCACTTCGGAAACTCTTCCCCCCTGTTGTGACAGGCCCAGTCATCATCATCATCGGTTTGAGTCTGACGGGTGTCGGAATTTCGGACGCGATGGGCGGCAAGATCGAGGCGTCCATGTTCGCATTGCACAACATTATCATCGCGCTGTTCACGTTCGCAATCGTGGCGATTGGCATGAACTCCCGCTTCAAGCTGTGGCGCATGATTCCGATTCTGTTCGGTATTTTCTTCGGTTACATCCTGTGTGTCATTCTTCATGTCGCGGGATTTTTCAAGATGAATTTCGACCCGATCGTCAATGCGCCATGGATCAATATTCCATTCCATAACGGCTTTCTGTCCGCTCCTGTCGTGAATTGGCAGGCGGTTTTGGTTATCGCTCCAATCGCCATCGTGACGTTCATGGAACACATCGGCGACATCACAACGAATGGCGCGGTTGTTGGAAAGGACTTCTTCAAAGATCCTGGTCTGCACCGTACATTGCTTGGTGACGGTGTCGCGACGATGGCCGCCGGTTTCCTCGGAGGTCCCTGCAACACAACGTATTCCGAAAACACGGGCGTTTTGGCGAGCACGGGCGTTTACGAACCCGCGTTGCTGCGTCTTGCCGCTATTTTCGCATTGATTCTTGGTTTGTTCGGCAAATTCGGCGCCGTGTTGCAGACGATTCCCGCTCCAGTGAAAGGCGGTGTGGAAATGGTTCTGTTCGGCATGATCGCCAGTGTCGGTATCCGTACGATTGGCGAAGCGAAATTGAATTTGGCCGATACGCGTAATCTGACGGTCATGGGCGCGACGTTGTGCTGCGGCATTGGTCTTGGCGGCGGCATCCCGCTTCAGATTGGCGGTGTGTCAATCAATATTTCCGCGCTGTTCGTGGCGACCGTCGTCGGCGTCATCATGAATTTGGTGTTGCCGAAATCGATGCATGCACTGGCAGCGGCTGAAAAGGACGAAGCAGAAAAGAAAGAGGAGAAATGATCATGGCAAACGCTGAACTTCATTTGATGGATCATCCGTTGATTCTCCATAAGATTTCGATGTTGCGGAGCGTGGAGACGGACACGAAGGACTTCCGCCAGCTCGTGACGGAAATTTCGTTATTGATTGGATATGAGGCGACTCGCGACCTCCCGCTAGTTGACAAGGAAGTCGAGACACCATTGGTAAAAACGACGGGCAAGGCCATTCCGAAGAACGTCTGCCTCGTTCCCGTTCTGCGTGCAGGTCTGGGCATGGTCGATGCGATGCTGAGCCTTCTGCCGGCGGCCCGCGTCGGCCATATCGGCTTGTATCGCGACCATGAAACACTACATCCTGTTGAATACTACTGCAAGATGCCGTTGGATGTGAGCGACCGTATCTGCATCATTTTGGATCCGATGTTGGCGACGGGGGGAAGTTCCGTGGCGGCGATTGATTCGCTGAAGCGCCGCGGCGTGAAGACCATCAAACTGGTGAACATCATCGGCGCGCCATGCGGCGTGGAAGCGGTGCACAACGCCCATCCGGACGTGGCCATCTATCTGGGCTGCCTGGATGAACGGCTGAACGAAAACGGCTATATTCTGCCGGGCCTCGGCGACGCTGGCGATCGTCTCTACGGTACGAAGTAATTCTTATTCATGCTTTTGCGGCGTATTCTGATGTGGACGTTTTACGGTCGCTGTCAGGCCAATAATCTGGCCTGACAGGACGACGGTGAGAAGCGAATACAGAATGCGCCGCAAAGGAATATAAGACAGCGACAACAAGAGAACGGTCATGTCGCTGGCCAGATAAATCCATTGAATTTTAGTTTTTAGAATATGCGACAGGCCCATGGCCAAAGCGTCATCGCCTGTCGGCGCACCGTTGTTTCGGACGCATAGTCCCACGCCGATGCCAACGAATACCGCTCCTATGACAGCCGCAATCAGAGGATATTCACTGATTTGCGGCCATAGGCGTGGCGTCTGCTCGAAGAGGGCGTAGAAAAGGGAAAAACATGATCCCGCGACGATGGAATTGCGGATGAATTGTTTCCCAAGTGTCTTGTAGCCAAAAAGATAGCAGGCGGCATTCAAGACGAGCCCCGTGATGGACGGTGAAATGCCAAGCCAATGCTGAAAGAGCAATGTCAGCCCGAGAACGCCGCCTTCCGTGACATCTGATATGGAATGAATTTGATACAGGCCAAACGCGAGAATTGCGCCGCCGATGACATTGAACAACATGATTACTTCAAGGCGGCGATTCTGGCTTCGCAGCGTTTATTGACATCTTCCAACTTTCTCGACGCTTCATCCCATTCCCAGACAACGTCCTCCAATTCCTTCTTGATTTCGGCCAGCCTCTTATTGAGGGCGGCAAAATCTAAGCCGGGCTTGGCGTTGGCCATGTCGGAAAATATCTGAGCTTGTTCAGCTTCAAGAGCTTCTGACTTTTTCTCCGCCGCTTCGACCGCTTTTTCGTATTTGCGTTTTTCTGCGGAGAACTGATTACGGATGAACGCCTCTTCGCGTTTGCGATCTTTTCGAGAAATAATCGCTGGTGGCGCATCCTGTTGCTTTGAAGCGGGTTGTGCGTTTTTGGGGGCGTTTTGCTTTTGTAAAACAACAGGAGAATCTACCTCCGCCTGCCGAGCCGCCTGTTCGGCAAGCTTTTGGCGGTAGTAGTCGTAATTACCATAGTAGCGGGTGATTTTACCGGGCGTCAGTTCGAAAATCGTTGTTGCAAGATTGCGGACAAACGTGATGTCGTGTGACACAATGCAAAGCGTTCCCTGATAGTCCTTTAGAGCTTCTTCCAACGCTTCGCGGGCATAGATGTCCAGATGCGTGGTCGGTTCGTCCAGCAGGAGGAAATTGTTTGGGCGCAAAAGCAGACGGGCAAGGGCGAGGCGAACTTTTTCGCCGCCGGAAAGAACGGAGACATATTTGTCGATGGTTTCGCCAGGGAAACCAAAGCCGCCGAGCATGTTGCGTAATTCGCCTTCTGAACGGTCGGCGGAGACGGCGCGGACGGTTTCGAAAACGGTCTTGTCCGGATCCATGGTTTCCGTAAAATCCTGCGACTGATAACCAATTTCGACGCCGTGGCCGATGGAACATTTGCCAGATGTGAGATGCAATTTGTCAGAGAAAATACGGAATAGGGTGGTCTTGCCGAGACCGTTCAGACCGACGAAAGCGGCTTTTTCACCACGTTCGATTGTCAGATTAACATGTTCGAACAGAAGATGGTCTGGCGTGTATCCAAAGGACGCGTCTTGCAATGAAACGACTTCCTGTCCGGAACGCGGCGGAATGGGCAGACGGATTTTCGGCGGCTTGATGTAAATCTCTGGAACTTCGATGTTTTCCAGCCTGTCCAGCATTTTCTGGCGGCTTTGGGCCTGCGCGGCCTTGGTGGCTTTGTATTTGAACCGGTCGATGAAGGTTTCGATCTGCTCGCGTTTGCGGTCGAGATTCTTCTTTTGGGCGAGAAGTTGTTCATGCCGCATTTCTCGATCTCGGATATATTGATCGTAATTGCCTGGATAACGGGTGATCACACCGCCCATGACCTCCATGGTGATATTCGTAAGGGAGTTGAGAAGATAGCGGTCATGGGATATAAGCAGCAATGTTCCGGAAAAACTGCGGAGAAAGTCCTTAAGCCATTCGATTGCAGGAACATCAAGATAGTTGGTCGGCTCGTCCAAGAGGAGAATGTCTGGACGCGAGACCAGAACTCGTGAAAGTTCTGCGCGGATTTTCCAGCCGCCGGAGAAGGCCGCGAAGGGCTCTTGAAAACGCGCGACAGGGAAGCCAAGACCAGAGAGGATGGTTTCCGCGCGATTTTTCAGTTCGTAGCCGCCAAGATGCTCGAATTCCGTCTGCAGTGTGCCGAGCCGTGTTAACGCGCGTGCTTTTTCTGCGCTTTCAAGCGAGTCCAGTGAATGTTCCAACTTCTGGATTTCGGCATGGAGCGTGTCAAGTTCGGGGATGGCGTTTTCCACATAATCAAGCAATGGAACATCTTGATTCCCAAGGAAAACCTGCTGTTTGACATAGCCGAGCCGTTCGGAAGATGGATAGCTGATGGAGCCTTTATCCGGAGACTGGTTGCCGGAAAGTAATTCAAAGATGGTACTTTTGCCGACGCCGTTCGGGCCGACGAAACCGACACGTTCTCCTGGATTGACAGTGAATGTCGCGTTATTGATGACTTGCTGTTTGCCAAAGGCTTTTGAGACTTGCGTGAATTGAATCATAACGAAAACGGAACAATAAAAATGCTTCGGACATCGTCGTCTGCATGTGTGTTTTGCCAAAAAGATATTATAGTAACCATTGGGACAATGGATAAAAGGTATTTATGTATAATTTGCCACAAAAGACATCAAAAACAACTAGCCGCAACGATGCGGAGGCTGATTTTCGTGCCAGACTGGAGAAAATAGGTGTTTCCTCCATGTTGTCTGAGTGCGAACAGATTCAGCGTTCCCGCTCATGGGGCGGTTGTGACGTCTATCACTGGCGGCTACCCGACGGGCGTGAATGTCTTGTAAAGAGTCTGCAAAACCGTCCTTTCTGGATTCGGCTGCTTTATGGTCAGCGTGCTCTTCGAAAGGAAGAAGCGAACTTGCGGATGTTACAGGAAGAAGGTATTCGTGTGCCATGTCCTTACGGTATGGCCGATGACAATAATTTGCTAGAAGAATATCTAGCCGATGGCAAAGTGCTACTGAGCAAGCGCCATTACACGGATGAGACAAAGCCGAGCCGTGAGTTTTTCACGAAGCTTATTGACATGGTATTAGCCATGCATGATCGCCACGTCTGCCATGGGGATTTTCATCGTGCGAACATCATGATTCTAAGCGGAGGCGAACCCTGCTTGCTGGATGTGGCGACGGCTCGAAAAATCACGGATGAATCATCTTGGCTGGATCGGCTGCTGTTTGGAATCTTCAAGCATGCTGACGAATTTTCATTGGCACGAATTGTGGAATCATATTATCCCGACATGGTTGACGATCGCTTGCAAGCCATGCTGGACCGAGAGCCATGGTATTTGAAGATTGGACGGTGGTTCCGCCATCGTGTTTATCGTCGCATTCGTGGAAAGCACAGACGGCCAAGTGCCTAAACAGCATAGCGGTTTAGGCACGCTTATGACTCATGGCTTATGGCCGACGACTAATTGAAATACCAGTTCTGGCCCTTTGAAGACGATGTATTACGTTTGCTGACCTGCGGTGGCGGAGGCGGAAGATTCCGTTTGGACTTCTTCTTGTCCTGTGGGGCTTCGTGGGAGGAGAAGGATGTCTTGAAGGAGACATTACGGTCACCGCCGAATTTCTTTTTCGAGCCGCTATCTTGGAATTTATCCGCCCATTTGCCTTTGCGCGGAGTATGGGTATCGCTTTCGCGAAGATTGACCTTCCCGTCGCGGGCATAGCGTGGACGATCGTCATCGAAACGGCGCTTCGGCCGTTCGTCGTCATCGAATCTACGTTTCGGACGATCGTCATCGAATCTACGTTTCGGACGATCGTCATCGAATCTGCGTTTTGGACGATCGTCATCGAATCTGCGTTTTGGACGATCGTCGTCATCAAAACGGCGCTTCGGACGGTCATTATCATCGAAACGACGTTTCGGACGGTCGTCGTCGTCGAAACGGCGCTTCGGACGTTCATCGGCATAGCGTGGACGTTCATCATCGCGGCGACGCGCAGGCCGTTCGTCATCATCAAAACGACGTTTCGGGCGTTCCTCGCGTGATACACGTTCCGTTTTTTCCTCACGGTCGATGGAATCCATGTTTTCCGCTACCGGCCGGTTGTCTGCAACTTCTTGGCGAGTAACATCTTCATGATGTTCAGAACGAACGTTGTTTTCCTGTTCAACGACTGGTTCCTCATGCATATTGGGAGCGTTTTCCGCATATGATGGGCGGTCGAGATTGCCAGGCTTCTGGCGGACAGTGGCTTCGCTTTCGCCGAAATCCTCTTCCTTTGCCCATGCGTCGTATTCGCGGCGGCCGCGGCGTTCGCCACGGTCACGACGGCTTCCACGGTCGCCTCTGTCATCACGATCATCGCGGTCACCACGGCGACGACGGCGGCCACCACGTTCTTCACGGTCTTCATCGCGTCCGCCATCGCGCCGTTCACGGTTTTTACGGTCGCTGCGGTCAAGAATTCGCTGTAGTTTCTGACCTTTCGGACCGATGTCTTCCGGGCCTTGATCGCCGCAAGTTTCAAGCTGATGTGCAAGCAGTTTGGCGATGATGACGAGCAGGTCCTGATTGACGGAAAGCGTTTCCACTTGGTTCAGGATGTTCATGTCCAGCTTGTAGTCATGGACATCATGGAAGATTTTCTTGAGACGTTGTTCCGTGACTTGCGTGCGGGTGGGAACCAGTCTGTTCTGCATCTGGGCGCCGACGTTCCGTCTGATGGCGTCCAGCTGACGCATTTCACGCGGTGTCACAAGTGTGATGGCCGTTCCGGCCTTTCCTGCACGGCCTGTACGGCCGATGCGGTGGACGTAGCCGCGGGAGTCAAAGGGCAAATGGTAATTAAAAACGTGGGAGACATCATCGACATCAAGGCCACGGGCTGCAACGTCTGTGGCAACGAGGATGTCGATTTCGCCGCGGCGGAAGGCGGCCATGACGCGAGAGCGCTGCGCTTGCTCCATATCGCCGTGGAGGCAGTTGACGTTGTATCCTCTGGCGGACAGGAGGATGTTCAATGAATCCGTCTCCTCCTTCGTACGGCAGAAAATCATGCCTTTGGTAACGTTCTCCGCATCGATCAGACGGATGACGGCATCAGCACGTTCATGGTCTTCAATGACATAGAAAAGCTGTTCAATGTCGTTGTTCGTGCTTTCCGTGATGGATGTCGTGATGTTCACGGGATCTTTGAGAATGTGTTCTGCAAGCTGGATGACGGGGCGCGGCATCGTGGCTGAGAAGAGCATGGTCTGATGGTCGCCATTGAAATGCTCGAAGATCTTCTTGACATCGTCAAGGAAGCCCATGTCCAGCATTTCATCGGCTTCATCGACGACGATGTGCTTTGGATTGATGTCGTCAAAATGGCCGGAATCAATCAGATCAAGCAAGCGGCCGGGAGTTGCGACGAGGGCGTTGATACCTTTGGCAAGCATGGTCTCTTGACGGCTATAGGATTGTCCACCCGTGAATGCCGCCGTATGGATATTGGCATAGCGACCGAGTTTGAACAGTTCGTTGGAGACCTGTGCGGCGAGTTCGCGTGTTGGAACGAGCACGAGCATGTTGAGGCCTGGCTCGTTCATGATCTTTTGCATGGTCGGGAGGCCGAAAGCGGCCGTTTTGCCAGTACCGGTAAGGGCTTGGCCGATGACATCGCGCCCTTCCATGACGCTTGGAATGGCTTTTATCTGGATGGGAGTCGGTTCGCGAAAGCCTGCTTCATTAAGGGCCTGCATGATTTCAGGGCAGAAACCGAAGGATTCGAAGGTGACGATGTCTTCTTCTTCTTCCATTTTTGCATCGTCTTTCTGCCCAAGCGGCTTCTCTGTCTTTTGATCATCCGACGTTTCAGACGGCTGTTCGCTTGGCGTATTGTCTGTTTCGGACGCTTCGGCTGGTTGTTCGTTTGACGTTTCTTCCTTCTGTTTTTCCGGTTGTTTTTTAGAATCTTGGGAAGTGATGGCGTCCTCAAATGAGATGATGCCGTCATCCTGTGTTTCGGGATGGTTGTTTTCAGTGTTCATAAATATCTCTCCTCTTGGCTCGAGTGAATATAGTGCAAAAATTGTTGTATATAATATAAGGTATGAGTATGGAATATCAAGTATAAAACATGACAAAATATGACAAATGGGTCTTGCGTGGAATCGATATTGTAAAAAAAGATAGTTTTTTAGTTCTGGAAAGTTGTAACTTGGCGGAAAATGTAGTAGATTTAAGATTTTCAAAAGAAAACGCCGTCAAGCGAAACAATAGGGAATCGAATGTCATTACGTGCTTTTATCATAGGGTTAATTGGAGCCACGTTCCTATGTGGCTACGCTTTCTATAACGATATCGTCTTGCATCAGACTGTCATGGTCGGAACGCACTTCCCCCTGTCCGTCTATGGTAGTTTGATTGTATTCTTATTTGTTGTCAATCCGTTGCTGGGATTGGCGTCTCGCGGTCGGAAAAAAGGCTTTTTCCGTCCATTCACCGGACGTGAGATGTGTTTGATCATGGCGTTGGTGCTGCCGGCATGCTGTATGGCGACGAGCAGTTTCATGCGTCTTGTGCCGCGTGCGATGATGCTTCCGCATCATTATGCGAAGACGATTACCAGCTGGAAGCTCCTGCAACCGGATAAAAAGACCTACAAACCTGTGACGGATTATCTTCCGAAGTTCATGTTGGCGGATCCAGAGGAGAAGGACGCCTTGACGACAATGATTCAAAGCGCGCGTACGGATAGTTCGAAGCGGATTGCGTTTTCAGATATTCCGTGGTCGGCGTGGCGTAAGCCTCTGAAGTATTGGATTCCGTTGTTTGTCATCATGTGGATTTCGTTGACTGGCTTGGCGACGGTCTTCCATCGACAATGGGCGTCAAATGAGCATTTGCCATATCCTGTCGTGCAAGTCGCCCAATCCGTCATGCCGGACGCGGAAGGGCGGACGAATCCGATTTTCCACAACCGCGCTTTCTGGATTGCGTTGGTTTTCGTGTTCATCATTCACTTGAACAACTACATCTGCCTGTATTATCCGGATCAATTGATTCCCGTCACGCGCGTTTTTGATTTCCGTGCGTTGCGTGAAACGTTCCCGACGTTTGTGAAAGGCGGTGGCTACGGTACGTTGATGTGGATCCGTGTGTTTTTCGCCGTCATCGGATTGGCATATATGTTGCCGACGGATGTCTGCCTGAGCGTGGGATTCAGTCCGTTTGTCTTTTTCTACATTTTTGGTTGCTTCATCAATTGGGGCTATCCTCTCCGTATGGGAACGTTGTATTCTCCGAGAACTGACTGGGGCATGGTGTTCGGTGCATACATCGGTTTCTTCTCCGTTCTGGTCTATACGGGACGGCATTATTACTGGCAAGTGCTTCGCCGTGCCGTTGGTCTGAAGGGTAGCTTGGAGACGGAGAATGAAAGTGTCTGGGGCATGCGCGTGTTCATCGTCGGTATCCTGTGCTTCATTATCGGCGTTACGCGTGGCGGTTTGGATTGGCAGTTGTCAACGATGTTGGCCATCATGATGGTCATCGCGTATTTGGTCATGGCGCGTATTCTCGCGGAAACTGGCATGTACCATTTGAATCCGAACCTCTATCCTGGCGTGATTCTGTTTGCATTGTTCGGTGAACAGGCGTTGGGGCCGACGACGCTGGCCTTGATTTTCTTCACGACGACGATGTTCTTCATGGATACACGCGAGACGTTCATGCCGTTCATGATGAGCGCCATGAAGTTCTTGGATGGCACGGGGGAGACCGTGAGAAGAAAGCGGTATTTCCCGATGCTGGCGACGGTCATGGTATGCGGTTTGGTGGCGGCCATTGTGTTCACATGGTATTTCTCCTATGACCGTGGAATCAACTGGTTGGACGGTTTCGGCACGAAGAATACGCCGCAGAACACGTTCAATAGCGTCGTGAAATCCCGTACGCAGTTGCTGGCTCAAGGTATTTTGGAGCAATCGGAGAACGTGAAGAGTTGGCATCGTTTCGCCGTCGCTTCGCCGCAGAAGCCGTTCTGGATTGCGTTTGCCCTTTGCTGTGGCGGTGTTTTGTTGCTTTCGACCTTGCGTCTTCATATTCCGTGGTGGCCCGTGCATCCGATTATCTTCTGTGCGTGGTCCGGTTTTGCGGGATATGTATTGGCGTGGTCATTTGTAATAGGCGGCGTTCTGAAGATGATCGTAATGCGTTTTGGCGGAAGCAAATGCTATCAGTTCCTTAAGCCGATGTTCATCGGGTTGATAGCGGGCGATTTGATTGCTGGTTTGATGGTAATCATCGTCGGCGGCGTCTATTATGCCGTGACAGGCGAGCCGCCGAAGTCATATTACGTGCTTCCAGGCTGATGCTCTTGGGCAGAAAAAAGCAGCGCCTCGTGGAACATGAGGCGCTGTTTTTTTGTGTGTATTATATTTATAGTATCTAATTAATCGTTTTCATTTAATGGAAACGGTTGAAACAATCAAGATGCATCTATGGCGAATTCTGCTGTGCAGGGGACTTTGTCCATCTGCCATTAACTCACATGGTTTCAGGATTGCTTTGCATCGCGTCTTCGTAGCGTTTCGGGATTTCCGCCTTCCGTCGCGCGAGGGAC
>JAEEGK010017211.1_pt1 | contig 15793 bp, 13 predicted proteins | sample 8958771 | NCBI WGS metagenome assembly JAEEGK01 (sample SAMN16246547, study PRJNA631951) | gut metagenome | biome: gut microbiome; feature: rumen; material: SC-attached | host: Bos | place: Iran: Karaj | collected 2018-10
CGAACGAGATTCTTCCGGCACTTTTGCGTCATATCGGTGAGGTTCGGCAGATTCTGCAGGATGTTTCGCCGGAGGACAAACAGGCTTTGTCGGAGATGGGGCGGATTTTCGCGGAGGCGGGAAGCGCAAGTTTCAGCACGCTTGTCGGCAAGATTTTGCGGAGTTAGCGGGGACTGTGCCAGGGGTGCGCCGGGTTCGCGCGGGCTGTGCGAGAGTTCTACCGCGTGTTGGTAGCTGTTTCGCGCGGGGTCTGCAATGCGCGGCAGTTTTTAAACTGCGCGGCGCGCGGATTTCGCAGTGTGCGGCATGGGTTCAGCGGCGTGCGGCATGTCGCATCAACTGACCAGCCGCAAATTCTTGCCTGCTGTGGGGTTCGGGAAGTTTTATCCGCATCTCTCCCAAAAACTTTAGGAAAAATTTCAGATTTCCATTTCTAAATTATCAATAATTTCTATATACTATCCAATATCTCTAAAAAGTGATAAATTCACAACTGTATGGTTCTAATTCTCATTTTACTGTTGTCCGTGCGGAGGGGCCGCGCAAAGGAAGGAGTATGAACGAATCTGTTTTGATTGTTGAAGCAAATGAAATGCCGACTGATTCAAGCGAGATTTTTAACCGTCTTGTGACTATGCTCGAATCTACCGGTCGTGTTATTGACGCTGAGCGTGCTGTGTCGGATATCAAGGCAAGGGATTGGGCTTCCGACTTGCGGATGTATGACAGGCTTCTTTTGCATCATTCAAAGACAGACGGAGTTTCAGATTTCTGTGCGGCAGTGATTATTTTCCCCGGAAATGTCGTTCACGGCATTTTCGCCTGGCCAGAGAATTCAGACGATAATTTGCAGCGCATCGCGGCTGTGACAGAGCGCATACAGAAAATACGGCTCAACTGTACGTGTGTAAAAGCGGCTTAAAATAGGGAAGGGCGGAGCACCGCCCTACGCTCCAAAGTCCTCGTGCGCCTCGCATCCGCTCGGTGCACTCCGGTCTTTTTCGCTACCCACCCACCTAGGGCTGCTGCCCTAAAACCCGCACTTTACGAGTTTATCGGGCCTTTATGGACAAGCCGGAACTCCTCGAACACAACGAGCATATCCGGCTTGAACTCATAACCCATTATATCAGCGTCTTCCTCAAAAAACTCGTCGTGGTTCCGCCGCCAGCTTTCTAGGCTGTCGTCCTCGCCTTCTTTTTCCGCCATGCTCCACGGCACTTGGTTGTAGGGCAGAATCTCTACGCTGACTTCTTCGATTATGCCGCAGGGATTTTCGTTCCAGTCCGTCAGCACGCAATATTGCCCCGCTTTTGGGAGCGGTTCGTTATCTATTTTGTACGCTTCAAGTGCGGATGTCGTGCCGCGTTTTTTACCAGAAAGCACCATCGCCGTAAGTTCTGCGGCCATCTGCTCATCTATGCCGAATGACATTTCTCCGCCGTACGGCAAGTTTTTCCTGTCCGGATTTTCCCGAACAAATGCATTCCAGTAATCTTCAACTTTTCCCATTTTCCGCCTCTTGTATTCCAGTTACAATTCCGTGTGCTATGCATTTGAAATAATTTCAGCAGAAGAATGGCTCTCAGTCACGTAGCGGGGCGGCAAAAACGCGCGATATCGCGCTACACGCTGTTTGTGGTATGGAAACTATTATAAATGCCGTACGCAACAAGTTGCTTAAACGGCGACCACAAACAGAGTGTTTTTGCACCCGCGCTCCGTTCCTTTACGCCATTCCTCACTACAAAACTTATAATGCTCTTGTTTTATCGTAGCATTTATTGTAAAAATAGGGAACTGGCGCATATTTACATAACGAGGGGAGCCTTTGTGACAGCAAATATATCATCACAAAAATTCAACTGGAAAGAGTTTATAAAACAAATCTCGGTAATCGCGATACCTGTCGCGCTTCAAAACTTACTTTCAACAACCGGCGGCATGATCGACACGATGATGATTGCCTCGCTTGGCGAGCTTCATGTCGGCGCTGTCGGATTGTGCGCCCAGTTCTCGTTTTTGATGTTCGCTTCGTACTGGGGTTTCGTCGGTGGCGGAATGCTCTTTTTTGCCCAGTATTGGGGTGCGAAAGACCATAAGGGAATCGACCGCTCTTACGGCATCACAATCACTTGCATGATGACCGTTTCTGTTTTGTTCTGCATTGCGTCAACGTGTTTCCCAGAGATTGTGCTTTCAATGTACACAGATAAAACGCACATCAAAGAAATCGGCGTGGAATATATACGGATTGTCGGCTTTTCGTACCCGCTTCAGGTGCTTGCCATCGGGATGAGCGCGTTGCTCCGTTCTACGGAAAAGGTGCGCATACCGCTTTACGGTGCGGTGGCAGCTGTTGTGACTAACACTTTTATGAACTGGGTTCTGATTTTTGGAAACCTGGGCGCACCTATGCTTGGTGTTCGCGGCGCGGCTGTTGCGACTGTAATTTCATCAGGCGTGAACGTTCTTGTTGTTTTGGTTCTTGCGGCGGCGACAAAATATCCGTATCTGTTTCATTTTAAGAATTTCTTCAAATGGGATAGAGCGTTCCTTTCTGTTTATTTTAGGAAGTGTTTCCCGATTATTTGCAACGAAGTCCTTATCGGTGTGGGAAACATGGTAATAAACATCGTGCTCGGACGTCAGGTGGAAGAAGCGATTGCGGCCGTAGCCGTATTCAGGACGATAGAAGGGCTTGTCATCGGATTTTTCGCGGGATTTTCAAGCGCGGCATCCGTCCTTGTGGGGAAAGCCGTCGGCGCGGGCGAAACAGAAATTGCGTTCCGGCGTGCAAAACGCATTGTATATTTTTGCCAGATAACGATTTTTGTTCTTGTACTGATATTGTTCGCGGTGAATTATCCGCTGCTGCACGCCATGAGCCTTTCGGGGCTTTCGTACACTTACGGGCGCGGCCTTATCCTGATATACGGAGTCGCGTGCATTATCCGCATGGGAAACTGGACACAGAACGATACGTACCGTTCCGCAGGCGATGCGGCTTATGGCACAATTCTGGAGATTGTGTTTATGTTCGCGATGGTTCTGCCTTGCCTGCTCGTTGCGAACAACGTTTTTCACGCGCCGTTCCTGCTCGTGTTTGCCATGTGCTACGTTGACGAACCGATTCGATATGTGCTCATGCAAGTTCACATGTATTCTGGAAAATGGATAAAGCCTGTCACCCCGGAAGGCAAGACAGGCTTAGAAGAGTTTAAGAAAAAACGCGAACAGCTACATTAACGCGAGGATGTCGTCGAGTGTTTCGCGGCGGCGTATAACCTGCATGCTTCCGTCTTTACGGATAAGCACTTCCGCCGGACGCGGGCGGCTATTGTACGGGCTGCACATACTGTATCCGTATGCGCCTGTGTCGAGCACGCAAGCCAAGTCTCCGCGCTGCATGGCCGGCAACATTCTTGCTTTTGCAAGAATATCTCCTGACTCGCAGATGTTGCCTGTCACGGTCTGTTCTATAAGCGCGCCGTCTTCGTTTCCGCTGCTGTTTGCCATGCCGGTCGCCGCTGAATGACGCGCGACTACTGCTCCGCCGCGCAAAACTTCAACATCGTGCCAGCTGTCATACATTGAAGGGCGCACAAGCACGTTCATACCGACATCAGTGCCGCAGTATGTAACGCCGGAGTTCTGCTTAACCGCGTGAACCCTGCCCAAAATGACGCTTCCTTCCGCGACGCAGAAACGCCCCGGCTCGCTCTTGAAAAGCGGCACATAGCCGTATTTTGCAACAAAATCGTCAAGAATCGGTTCGAGCCGCCGCTTAAAGTCTTCCATAGGGAAGGGCTTTTCGTCTTCAAGCTTGTGATAAGGAATGCCGTAGCCGCCGCCGAAGTCGATGAACTCCAGTTTCTTGAACTGCATCGCGATGCGAAGAAGATTCGTAACCGCATCAAGATACGGCTGCGGATCCATGAAAAGCGAGCCTATATGCTGGTTTATGCCAGCGATGCGAAGCTTGTATTTGTCGGCAATATCGAAAATCGCCGGGATATCAGCTTCCTGAATGCCGAATTTTGTTTTTTTGCCGGCAGTAACAACCTTGTCGCAGTGTCCGGCTCCAACGCCCGGATTGATGCGGACGGCGCACCTTTCTGAACCGGCGGCGGCTTTACCCGCGTCGCTCAGGCGGCGGTGAGTTTCGCCGTAAAGCTCTAGCTGAGCAAGGCTGTCAAGGCTTGTCATAATTCCCTGCTCAATCGCAAAAGCAAGTTCATCTTCCGAAACGTTGTTCGGAACAAAGAAAATCCGCTCTTTCGGGAATCCGGCTTTCATAAGAAGCGTAACTTCGCCGGGGCTCATCGCGTCGCAATTAAGCCCTTCTTCAAGCGCAAGCTTGAGTATGTGGATATTCGTGTTCGCCTTTACGGAGTAGTTCGCCGTATACGGATACTTTGTTATGACGCAGGCGACTTCGTGCATCCGCTCGCGAAGAATCCGCTCGTTGTAGACGTAGAGCGGTGTGCCGTATGTTCGGGCAACCGTCTCCGGCGCGTTCCCTTCAAAAAAGTTCGATTGTGTGATATATGATTCCATGTTTGTTCCTTATAGCAGATGTGCCCGGATTTCTTCGCCGCTCAATGGGCTAAGATACGCCGGCGGAACATCGAATACCGTCTTGCATCCCTTCATCCCTTCGTTGCTCATGCGGAATACTGCGCGAGCGTACGCAACCAGGACGCACGATGTGAACGCCGGGTTCGAGTCAAGCTTAAGGCTGTACTCAATGACGTTGTTGTACTCCTTGCTCCATCCCGTTTTGCCGGAGCGGAAAACAAATCCGCCGTGAGGAATCTCTGAGTGATTCTTTTTCAGCTCTTCCTCGCTGATAAAATGAACGGTCGTGTCGTAATCCGCAAAATAGTTCGGCATCTCTTTTATTTCTTTTTCTATTCTGGCTTTATCTGCGTCTGTCGCTCCGTCTTCAGCTACAACGAAACATTCGCGTGTGTGCTTCTGGCGTGTCGTAAGCTCCGGATTTTTGCCCGCGCGTACTGCATCGAGTGCTTCCTGAACCGGGATAGTGTACTGCTTGCCGTCCTTAACGCCCTTGATGCGGCGGATAGCATCACTGTGACCCTGACTTACGCCTTTTCCCCAGAACGTGTAGTCGTTTCCTTCCGGCAGGATGCAGTTCGTATAAAGTCTATTCAGGCTGAACATTCCGGGATCCCAACCGCAGCTGATAAGAGCCGTGTTTCCGGCCGCTTTTGCAGCAGCGTCAACGTTTGCAAAATGCTCCGGAATCTTTGCGTGTGTGTCGAAACTGTCTATTACGTTAAAATATTTTGCGTATTCTGGAGTCTGTTTTGGAAGGTCTGTCGCGCTTCCGCCGCAGATAATAAGTACATCGACTTCGCTTTTGTGTTTTTCAATATCGTTTACACTGTAAACAGGAACTCCACTCGTAAGAATCTTAACGGATGCAGGGTCGCGCCGCGTAAAAACTGCTGCAAGTGTGCAGTCTGGGTTCTGTTTGATGGCGCACTCAACGCCACGTCCAAGATTTCCGTAACCTAAAATACCGATTTTCATAATGTTGTGTCCTCCATTTGGGGTACTTCCGCCAAGCTGTACACAGGATGTGTACGAAAACTGGCGGGTTTTGCGTTGCAAAACCCGGTTAGGTTGGATAACACGGATGTTATCCAACCGTCGGGCTACCAGCGCTACCCCTATTTTTTCAAAAGCGTGATTTTGTTCTTCAACGCTTCTTTCATTACCGAAACTAAGTTTTTCTGCCCCGAATAAAGGCAGGTGTCGCTTTCAGAACCAGTCAGCTCGCCGGTGAGCACGTACGCGGAATCTGTTATAAGGCGTATCTGACCCGGTTCGGCATCAGTCATGTAGACCGCCGAATCGTCCGATTCCGCTGCTTTCCAAAGTTTTTCCGTCAAATCTGGCGAAAGCCCGTCCATCAGTACGACGACTTTTTTTCCGTCGGTCAGATGCTCAACAAGCTCGTCGCTGAACTGTGCCACGATGTCTGACGGCGCCATCACATAAAGCCTGTGCTGCGTTTCGGCGAGCATTTGCCGGATTTTGTTCCGTATGTTCAAAGCTCCCTGCACTGTGATGTAGCCGTCGGAAGTGTCCTGCCGAACCGGGGCGTGTGCTTTAAGAAACTCGCCTTTTTCCGCAAGGCTTGCGAGCGTGTTTGTCACAAACTGCGCGACAGGAACAGGCGTGTATTTTACGGATTCTCCTTTTATAAGGTACGACGCTCCTTTGTCCGCAAGCCCCGCGAGCGACGCATACGCGTTTGAGCGGGAAATGCCGGTTTCTTTTGCAACTTCGTAGCCTGTCATCTCGCCGTGCTTAAGAAGCGTCTCGTAAATGACGGCTTCTTGCCGGGTCAGCCCGTACGCAATGAGAGAATCTGTGACTGTCGTGTTCTGAAAAATACAAGCCATATTTTGCACGTAGTTCTAAAAAGAACCACCTATGACTGGAGATAATATCAGAGAAGTTAGTCTATGTCAACTAAAAAACTCGGAAATTAATTCTTGAACTGTTCTGATAATAAGCACTGGTTCTCCCATATCATTGCTTTCGCTGGTACCCTGTGCGCCCGCCCGTCGCGCGAGGGATACGAAAGGCGCGAAGCGGCCACCGCAGGCTGAACTTGTTTCAGCCGAGGAGGCTGGAGCGATAGCGTAACCTGTAGTAGCCCGGCCCGGCGGCGCGTAGCTGCCGTCGGGCCTACAATATAAAAAATTAATACTGTGGTGTGTTCTGCTTGTTCCGGAAATCGGTGCAGTTTGCAAGATTCCGCTCGAACGTTGCCTTGTAGTTGTCAAGAATCTGGAAGTCCTTGCTGAACTGACTGCCTGGAATCGCCTCGTCAATGCGCATCAAATCGGCGTGCATATCATCTATCAGCTTGATGCAAGTGTTCAGCTGATAAAGTATTTCGTCCATTATCGTGTTCGAGGTGTCTACGTTGCCAAGAACAGGAAGAACCGGCTCTCCGTTCGCGTAGACTGTGGCATTCGTACCGTTGTTACGGATTGAGTCGTTGTATTGGCGCTGAAGATCGGCTATGTTGTCTGACCTTCTGGCAATGTCGATGAGCAGGCGTGCATAACGGATGTATGCTTCGGACTGCATTATTCTTTCTCCGGTGATTGTCGCATCCTGATCCGCGCTCTTTTTGACAAGATAAACCGGAATTGCCGAGCCTGTTTTTTCCGCGTCTTCCATCGTCTTGTAGCTGTACGAGAACCATGCTATAGGTTTTGATTTGTCGAAGTCGCTTGAAAGCAGAAGTTCCGTTACGATTGTCTCATAATCGCCATTGTGGATAGTATCAAGCTCGTAAGAAACGCTTTGTCCGTCGATGACGTTCTTATATCCCCAAGTTTCAAGGAGCGTAACTCCGTCGGCAAACTTTAAGTTCATTTTCATGTCGCGCGCGGCCGGAACGAGCAGGCGGTCAAGTTCCGTGCTGAAAGTTTCTACCATTTTCTCGTGGTTCGAGATAAAACGAGAGCTTCCGCCGCCTTCTTCCGCAACGTCTGTCATAAGATTCACGTCGGCAGATGTTCCGAGCGCGATGCAGGAAACGTTTATATCAAGCTTGTTGTACTGTTTTGCAAGGTTCACGATATCTTCCGTCGTTTTCCGGCTGTCGTTATGCTCGCCGTCCGTAAGCAGAATTACGCGGTTGTTGTAGGTCGGGTCGTAGTTCGCGATAACTTCCTGATATCCTGTTGCAAGTCCTGCGTAAATGTTCGTTCCGCCGCTTGCCCTCATTGACTGGACTTTGTTCTTGAACTGCTGCTTTTCAATGTATGTCTTCATCTGTGTGGCAGGGAAGTAAACTGCCGCATCGTTACTGAACGCAATCAAAGAAACGTAATCCGTGGAGCGGACGTTTTCAATGAAGATTTCGAAGGAGTCTTTTACCCAGTCCATTTTGTTCGCGGATGACATTGAGCCGCTGCAGTCGATTACGAAAGCAAGGTTGAACTTTGGCAAGTCTTTGAAAGCTGTTTTCTGGGCTTTCATGCCAAGCTGAAGGTAAGCAAGCTCACCTTTTTGCTCCGCGTCAAGGATAAAATTAACGGCTGCGTTTTCTGGCAGCGGATAGTCGTAATCGACCTGCGAAAGATACGCATCAATTTCTATTTCGTTCGCAGGTGTGATATAGCCCTGGTTTGAAAGGTACATCGCCCTGTCTGAAGATGTTGCGCTGTCTTTCTTTCCGCCTGCGAAAACGAGGCAGAAGGAAAGGGTTGCAATTATAAGTGTTAAAATAAGTTTTTTCATATTTTGCTCCTTAAAAGCTTTCGCTCGAAAAGCGATTTTATTACCTTAAATTATAACCCAGATTTTTGTTTTCTCAACAAGAAGAATGTCCGCATTGCCTTTAAAATAAGAATGGCTATAATGGATTTATGTTCCGATTTTCAAGACATCATTTAAAAAAAAGCGTAGATATGACAAAAGGTTCGATTGCGGGAAACATTATTAGTTTCGCGCTGCCTCTTTTTTGCGGGAACATCTTTCAGCAGCTTTACAACACTGTGGACAGTATCGTCGTGGGAAACTTCGTCGGCAAGGAAGCACTTGCGGCTGTTGGCTCTGTTGATTCTGTAATTTTCACTTTTATTGGCTTTTTCCTGGGAATGGCGACCGGTGCCGGTGTCGTCATTTCACAGTATTTCGGGGCGAAAGACGAGAAAAACGTGAGCCGCGCCGTTCATACGACGATTGTTTTTACGTTCGTTCTTAGCGTCTTGTGTACGGTGAGCTCGCTTTTCGCTCTGCCGCTTTTCCTTAAACTGCTCGCCATTCCCGCGGACGTGTACGATGAAGCCCGCGTCTATTTGCAGATTTATTTTGCCGGTGTGTCCGGTATGCTCTTTTATAACATGGGTTCTGGCATCCTACGCGCTGTAGGGGATTCGCGCCGTCCGCTCTTCTTCCTGCTTTTTTCGTCTGTCGTGAACATCGTGCTAGATTTGCTTTTTGTTGCCGTCTTTAAGATGGGCGTTGCCGGAGCTGCTTGGGCAACTATAATTTCGCAAGGGCTTTCCGCGCTGCTTGTTCTTTTTGTTTTGGTGCGCGAAAAAGAGATGTACAGGCTTAGCTTCAAAAAACTGAAGCTCGACCGTTTTATGCTGCGGAATATCGTGAAAATCGGGTTTCCGAGCGGACTTCGCATGATGATTGTATCGTTTTCGAACGTGTTCGTTCAGTCATACATAAACGCGTTCGGCTCTGCGGCGATGGCCGGGTGGTCGAGCTACGGCAAAATCGACAAAATCTGTATTCTGCCTTCGCAAAGCATTGATCTTGCGATAACGACTTTTGCCGGGCAAAACCTTGGCGCGGGCAACGTTGAGCGCACCAAAAAGGGAACGCGGACGGCGCTGTTTATGAACTGGGCGGTGTCGTTTGTCCTGATTGCCGTTACGCTGATTTTCGCGGAAAAACTTGTCGCCTGCTTTAATCAGGATGCGGATGTACTTCGTTTTGGAACAATGTTCGTGCGGTACATGATGCCGTTCTATCTTGTACTTAGCGTTAATTCAACGCTTTCCGGCTCGCTTCAGGGTGCGGGAAACACGAAAATTCCTGTCGCAATAATGATGGGAAGCTTTATTGTCGTGCGTCAGATTTATCTTTTCATAATATCAAGAGTTACTACGTCTGTATTGTGGATAGTTCTTGGCTATCCCGTAGGTTGGTGCTTGAGCAGCCTGTTGATGGCAATTTATTACCACCACGCGGATTTAGAGCATTACAGGATTAATCGTCAAGAGTAACAGTTATATTTTCCTGATTTTTGGCGCGCTGTACTGTAAGCACAACTTTGTCGCCGGGGCGTTTGCTTTCCAAAAGCGAATAGTAATCTGCGAAAGACGTTATGGATGTGCCGTCCACCGCGACTATGACATCGCCGCCAAGGTAAATCGTCGTGTAGTTATAGCGGTTCCCGTACTGAACGGCCTGTGTTCCTGCCTTCAGTCCCGCTTTTTCGGCGTTGCTCGATGCGTCAAGTTCCGAAACAAGCAGTCCCGATGACACGGAAAGCCCGGCATACTTTGCTATTTGTGACGTAAGCTGTATAAGCTTTCCGTTGATTGTTCCGCGGTGCACTTTTCCGTACTGAATAAGGTCTGCCACGACGCGCTTTGCTGTGTCCACAGAAACGGCAAAACCAATTCCCGCGGAACTTCCAGAAGTGGAGTAAATCATCGTGTTAATGCCGATCATGCGTCCCTGCGTGTCAAGAAGCGGCCCGCCGGAATTACCCGGGTTTATGGCAGAGTCAGTCTGAATCATGTTGCGGATTATTGTGCCGTCCTCGTTCTTAATAGGCCGTCCAAGCCCGGAAACGATACCGGTTGTGAGCGTGCGTTCAAAGCCGAACGGGTTTCCTATAGCAAGTACTTTCTGCCCGACTTTAAGGCTGTCTGAACTGCCGAATGGAATTGTAGAAAGTTCCATGCCGGCGGGCGGGTCGAACTTCAATACGGCTATATCGGATGCGGAGTCAGTGCCGACGACGGTTCCTTCGTACTGGGAGCCGTCGGAAAGTGATATGTAGATTTTGTAGGCGTTTTCTATGACGTGAAGGTTCGTCACAATGTAGCCGCGAGCGTCGATTATGGAGCCTGAACCAGAACCGGAATCCTGCGGAACGGCGTTGAAGAACCAGTCATACGCCATAACCTGTGTGCTTATGTTTACAACAGCCTCGTTGCATTTTTCGTACACGCTGATATTCTGAAGCTCGTCCTGCGTATATCCGGATGTGGCGTTCGCGGTCTGTATAACAGGCTCTTTCGTATTCTGCTGAAGCGATGAAATAAAAACTTCCGTTTCTTCATCGGCGTTAGTAGCTGACTCATTCTGGGCAATCTGCTTATCGATTGAAGTTGCCGCGACGGCTCCGTTTTCGCCGCCTGCAGAAACTTTTGCATTCGTAAGCTTATATGTGATTATGCCTGTAATTGCAGCAACTGCGGCAATCGTAATCAGTATCGTTATAAAAAGGTGTTGTCTTGTATATAGCCTCATAAAAATCTCCTTAATTTTTCCGATGTATCGGCAAAATATTAAATTCATCATAAAAATCAAGAATTCTTTTTAAATATAGCGACAAACTAATGGAAAAGGCAAGATAATGTGATAGAATAAAACTATATGAAACGGTTTGTATGTATTTTTTGTGCGCTTATGTGCATTATGGCAGTGGCTGCCGAATCTGAATTTGATTTTACGTGGGCATTCGGTTCTTCTGGTGTTTTTTATGGAGATCCTGATTTTAACACGCAGTTCGATACGATTAAGGCTCGTGGAAACAAGAATATAGTTCTTTCCGGCGAGGCGGGCATACGGGTGATGTTCACTGATTATATCGGAATTACCGTAAACGCCATCGTTAACCTGGATATGCTCATGTTCGAGGATTTCAACCTTTTCTTCGATTACGGCATTGCAAGTGGAGCAAGAGTGTATACGGGTTTGGGCGGTCTTAACCTTGGAATAGAGTATGTGACGGGAAGACGCACGGATTTTGTTAGTGCAGCGCCAACAACCTCTTCTTCTTGGGGAAACGGATTCCGCTTTTTGCTTGAATATGAGTTCAAAAATCTTATTAAATCATTTTCTCCGTCACTCGGTGTTGCGTGGCGCAGAATGCCAAGAGGCAACAATGCCGCGGATAATATCGTAACTTTCTATATCAGAGCGCCGTTCTAAGGAAAACTGTATGAGCGTGCAGAATCATTCCGTTTTAAGCGTTGGCAACGTATCGGTCGATATTAAGGCATTCTGTGGCGAGGAACTTGTTCCAGGCGCATATCGGGATGGCAGCATAGAGCTCGTTCCGGGCGGAGTAGGGCGCGGCATGGCGATAAATCTTAAGCATCTTGGGTTTTCGTCGGCTATCTGCTCTGTGGTCGGAAAAGATCTTTTCGGCGATTTTTTGCGGAATGGACTTGAAAAAGATAAAATCTCGACGGAGCTTTTAAAGACAAGCAGCGAAAACAAAACGGCTCTTTTTTCGGTTATGGCATCATCAGGACAGGCTGCGCGCTGTGTTTACAGTATGCGGATTCTTCAGGAAATTGTTTTTGATGACGCTGTTAAGGCGTTTTTGGATGCTGGAAAAGCCGATGTTTTGTGCATGGATTCTAATCCGCCAGAGGAAACGCTTTCAAGGTTTTACAAGTATGTTGATGATAAGCCGATTTTTGTGTTCCAGAACGCAACAGCTCCAGATATAGCGCGGAAAAGCCTACCTTATGCAAAACGCGTGGATTTGTTCGGCTGCAACGAGTTCGAGGCGGCTGAAATTCTGGGCGAAGAAGCTTTCCCAGACCCGGCTTGCGCGGCAAAAATCGCTTCTTTGGGATTCCGCCATTTTATAATCACTTTTGGCGACAGGGGCGTAATGGTGTACAAAGATGGCGAGGTTTGGAACGAAAAGCCGTATAATCCATCTTATATTGAAGATACTGTTGGTGCGGGCGATGCGTTCGCATCGGGATATTTGTTCGGATATGTTACCGGACAGCCTGTGAAACGATGTATTCAGTACGGTCTTGCTTGCGCGAAGGAAACGCTTCATACGCGGCAGACGGTAAGCGAATTCCTTTCTCCTGATTTTCTTGAGTCATACCCGGATTTCCGGTAAGAGCCGCTTGTTTTGTAGGCTGAAAAATGCGGTACGGTTTTGCGGTTGATATAGGAACGACGAATATCGAGGTTTCGTTGTGGAATCTTGATTCGGGCGGCAATCATGAAGATGTGGCTTTAGCAAAAAAAACTTTTCGTAATAGCCTTTATTTGTACGGCGCGGACGTTGTTTCTCGCATTTTGTACGCTCATTACAATGGTGTCGAAGTTCTGCAAAAAAAGCTTGTCGCGCAGCTGAAAGAAGAATTTGATTCGATGATTCGCAAAGTGTGTGCGGAACATGCTCCGAAATGCGGCGATTCGGGTTACGGGGCCGACAGCGCAAGTGTCGTAGCGGACCGCGCCGTGTTTACTGGAAACACGGTGATGCTTCACTTTTTGAGCGGGCTTTCCGTTGCTGGTTTTGAAAAAGCTCCTTTTACGCCTGTTTCTCTTTTTGGGGACGCGGGGCCTGCCGCTTCTGCGCTCGCGGCTCTTGCAAAAGAAGTCGTTCTGCCGCCGTGCATAGGCGCGTTTCTTGGTGCGGATATAGTGTGCGCTTCACTCGCCGTCGAATGCGATTTAGGTGTTTCGGGCGAAGCTGGCGGCACATCTGGTGCGTCGGAATGCGTTACGGCAGCGGGCTGCGCACTTGGTGCGGCGAGTGCCACAGAAAAGCCGTATATTATCATTGATATAGGTACAAACACGGAAATAATGCTTGTTGATGCGGACGGAAAGCGTACGGCTTGCTCCGCGGCGGCAGGCCCCGCATTTGAAGGCGGCGGTCTTAGCGTGGACATGAAGGGTTCTGCGCTTGTTTCTGAACTTTCGCGTATGCTTGATGAAGGCATTATGGACGAAACAGGATATATCGGCGAGGGCGACACTTCCAGCGAACTTCCCGGTGATAATACGTGTGTCTCGGTAGTGCATGATTCCGGCGGAAACAAGCGCAGAACGCGACTTACCCAGCAGGATGTGCGGCAACTGCAGCTCGCGAAGGGCGCGACGGCCGCTGCTGTAGAAACGCTGTTGCAGTCTGTCGGACTAGACGCAGCAGACATAAAAAAATGCTTTATTTGCGGTAATTTTGGCAATGCGCTCGACATAGGTGCTGTAAAAAAGACAGGTCTGCTTCCCGCTCAACTTGCAAAAAAAACCGTTTATGCCGGTAACGCGGCCCTTCGTGGCGCGGAACTTATATTGCGTTCTAAGCCCGCCGCCTTGCCCAAAGCCACTGAAATTGCGGCAAATACAGTGGTCTTGCAGCTCGCGGACAGCGCAGTCTTCGCAGAAAAATATATACAAAGAATGAATTTCGCAGCTTTTTAACACGACTCTCTTGCTCGCACCCCGCGTTGCGCCCTCAAACAAAAAAAAATCCGCACAAAAACGTGCGGATTTTCGACTAAACTTTGCTTTTACACTTTGCTGTGTTTTCGGAACTCGCTCGGCGTCATGCCTTTTATGCCCTTGAACACGCGCGTAAAGTAGTTCATGTCGCTGAATCCTACGAATGTCGCGATATCTTCAATGCTCGCGTTGCTCGTTTCCAAAAGCTCGAACGCTTTTTCAATGCGCCGCTGATTGATGTATGTCGAAATTGAGAACTTCGTTTCGCGGTTGAACACGGCAGAAAGATAGTTCGGGCTTACATTTATCGCCGAAGCGATTTCCGGCAGATGGATGTCCGAACTAAGGTGCGTGTTGATGTAGTTCAGAGCCTGGCGCACCATCGGCGTGTATTTTATAAGAGAATGCTGCGTTACGAGCTTGCAGTACTCCACGATGCAGTCTTCCTGAAGCTTGCGGAGCTCTTCCACGCTGTTCTTGTTCTCTATCATGTTGATAATCTGGTTAGAAAGGCTGTCTATGTACAGCGGGTGGACATAAGCCTTTTCGACGGCTTTGCGCAGAATCGTGTTATGTATGATGCACAGGTTCTTCGCGTTACGGAGCGAAGCCATATACCGTTTGTTGTTTTCCAGCTCTACGCGGAGGATGCACCAGGTTTGAAGCGCACCGACGCTGTTTCCCTGCGTAACGTCCGCCTGCATCCTTGTTTCGAGCGAGTAGCGGCGTTCCGTCTGCGCCATGTAGATATGCTCTTCTTCAATGAAGTAATCGGCGGATTCAACCTTTTTTTCTGTTCCGAACGGATATACTGTCCGGCATTCAGGCTCGCCAGTTATGCCGTAGTAGTTGTTTATACAGCTTCTTGCTACGGTGATAATCTTCGTGCTTGAGCATATCGGAATGGAATGATAGTACATTTTGAGCGGAGAGGCATAAGCCGCTTGAAGATTGTTGCGGAGCAGCGCTTTTTGCGTAAGGTTGTCCGGCATCTGTTGCGTAAAATATGGTCCTATCACAATAAAAGCAGGATTTTTGTAATCTTCCGATTCAGGAAGCCGTATAGCTGCCCATTTTAAGAAGTAGTGGTCTTCAATATCGTATACGATTTTTTCAGAAAGCTTGTTAAGATATACCAGTATATCAGCACCGTTGTAAGACATTCCGGCCATTGGTGGTGTAAGCTTAGAGAAAAAAGCCGTAGCCGACTCTTCCGTGTTCTCTATTACAGAGACATTCACAGAAAGCAAAGTTTCTATAAGTTCTTTTGTAAAAGGTATTATCGCGTTCATTTTGATTAATCTCTCTACAGTTTTGCCCGCATCTATAATTTTATTCCATAATCTTAAAAAAAACAACAAATTCGTAATTTTTTTCGTGATTTTTGTTTAAAATAAGGAAAATCTACAAAATGTTTAGTAGGTAATTCACAAAATTGGGCAAATTTGGCGGTTCCCGCCCGAAATTCGGGCGGTCGCGTGTTCCGCCGTTCCGGTACGGTGCTCCGCACCACCTCCAGCCTCCGCACTCGCTTACTCCGTGCGCTCGCTTGCGGTGGCCGCCTTCCGGCGCGGCTCCACCCGCTAACCGGAGTCGCGGTTTTTGTTGACGATTTCTATATTGTCGAATATACTCGACAATATAAAGCAATTATGACATATTATACTCGACAAAACACACTGATATTTGTCGAGTATAATCGATATAAAGCCACTGGAAACGCTAAAGGAATATCTTATGAATCATGAAGTTTTAAAATCAGTAATTTATGATCAGCATA
>JAEEGK010017213.1_pt1 | contig 15791 bp, 4 predicted proteins | sample 8958771 | NCBI WGS metagenome assembly JAEEGK01 (sample SAMN16246547, study PRJNA631951) | gut metagenome | biome: gut microbiome; feature: rumen; material: SC-attached | host: Bos | place: Iran: Karaj | collected 2018-10
AACTATAATTTTTATACCTAAAAATATATTTTATAGAATAATAACAAGTGATTTAGGAGTAATGGAATCTTTAAAAAAAATAGTTGAATTAAGAAGTAGATTATACATGGGAAAATTAAAAAATTATAAAGATAGTTTAATTACAGAAATAAATAATATGATAATGACTAATAAAAATAGAAATAAAACTTCTTCTGATATACATAGATATAATAGAAATACTAGAAATATTGTTATAAAAAAAAACATTAAAAATTTATTTGATCAAAGTGATGAAAAATTAAATCAAACTTCTTCAAATTTTAATAAAACTCATAGCACAAATTTTAATCAAACATCTTCAAATTTTAATAAAACTCATAGTACAAATTTTAATCAAACTACCTCAAATTTTCCATTAAATAAATATTTTTCTCAAAATTATAAAATTATTAATCCTTTAAATCAAACTAATTCTACTAATTTTAATAAAACTGGAAGAGAATATTATTTAAAAACTGAATATACTTTAACTGATTCACAAGATGATGAAGCACTTTTTAATAATAAATATTCTTCTTTTAGAACTCAAAGAAAAAATTTAAAAATAATAAATAAAAATAAAAATATTTTAAAAAAAAAAATAAAAATATCTTCAAAGGCTTTTATGTCAGGTTTTCCTTTTTTAATAGGAAGACAAAAAGAAGAAGAAGACAATATATATTATAATTTACCAAAAATATAAATATTAAAAAAGTATAATGATTATATTTAAAACAAATTATAAAAAACACTTTTTTCAATATATAATACAATTTTTTTTCATTATACTTATAAAGTAAATTTTTTAAAAATAATTAAAGAAAAAAATATAAAAATTAATCATCAAAAGAAACTTTAAAAAAATTATGTTTCAAAGCTTCTTCACAAGAAGGTCTTTTATCAGGTTCAATTTGTAATAAAAATTCTAAAAAATCACAGAAAACTTTATCTTTAATTAAAATAATCTCTCTTAGAGTTAATTGTTCATGTAATGCAGATTTTATTTTTTTTTGATTAATAATAAAAAAGTCTATTTTACATTTATCAGAAGATTCATTAATATTAAATAAATTTTTCAAAGATAAATCTTTAGTATTCCTAATCATCCACTTAGGAAAAAAACCACAAACTTTTTCAATTAAACATAAATGTTCAATATTATCATGAGTAGCAAATAACAATTCTCCATAATATAATTCAATTAATATACAAGCAATAGACCAAATATCACTTTTTTCATTCCATTTACAACATTCTAATATTACTTCAGGAGCTCTATATTGTCTTGTATTTATTATTCCTTCACAATGTTCATTTACAAATACAGCACTTCCAAAATCTATTATTTTAATATCATTATTTTTTAACTTATAATATATTTCTTTTTCATTTGAAAAATATGATTTTGTACTTTGTTCTGAATTTTCCCTTTTATTTTTCTCCTTTATTATTATATGCTTTGGCCACTCTACTCTTTTATTTTTTTTCTCATATGATGAATCTTTTAATAATATATTTTCTGGTTTTAAATCTGTGTGAATTATTCCTAATTTATGAATAAAGTTTATTCCTTCAAATATTTGCTTTGCAAATTTTTGAATATCTTTCATTGAATATCCTCTATAATGATTCATTTTTATAAATTCAAATAAACTTAATCCTACTTTTTCAAATATTATTGCAAAATATTTTTCATTGTTGTGATCAAAATGAAATAAATCATATATTTTTATACAATGACTTATATTTTTTTTGTCTTCTTTATTGATTTTTAATACTATATCTGTTTCTATTTCTGCTGATTCAATATATCTTTTAACTGGTCTTATTATTTTTATTGCATATTCTTTATTATTATTTATATCTTTACATCCTAGAACTCTTCCAAAAGTTCCATCACATATAAATTCTATTATCTAAAATTTGAAAAAAGTAATTTATTAAAATAAAATATTTACCTGGTATTTATCATTTAATATTTCTCCTATTTTATATTTATAATGTGGATTTTCTTTTTTTGTTGAATTTGAAGAACTTTTTGAATAAGAAGAATAAGATTTTGAATCAGAATTTCTTTTAGAATAAGATGAATATGATGAATAAGAAGAATAAGATGAATTTTTATATGAATAACTATTTGAATAAGATTTTCTTCTTTTATAACTTTTTGACCTTGAATATTTTTTCCTATAATTATACTTTGTTTTATTCTGTAATTTAAATATTTATTATACATAATAATTTCTATAGGAATCTGAAGAATAACTTCTATAAGAACTTTCACTTTTATTATATTGATGTTTTTTTTTATGATATGACGGAGATGAACTATAATGAGATGAATTTGAATAATATGAATGATAGCTTTTTCTTTTTCTTCCTAGATGCCTTATATCCATTAAATTAAAATTTTATTTATTATTAATCTATTTTAATTTTTTGATAATTAATTATCTTAATGAAATATAATTTTAAATAATAAAATAATTATTTTTAAATTAATTAAATATTTTCATATTTTATTTATTCACTATATATCTATTTATAACTTTAATTATACTTACAAATTTTTAATTGCAATTGGAAATTTTTGGGATAGTTTATTCTTATATTAATTCTACTTTATTAAATATACTTTTGAAATTTTCAAAAGAAAAAAAAGAATAAAACAAAAAAAAAATAAGTAAAAAAAAAAATAAAAAAAAAAACAAAAATAATTATTCATTGTAAATATTTAAAAAAATAAAAGAAAAACAATAAAACATAATATTGATATTACTCTTCATTACCTTCTTCTCCTTCTTGAACAGCATCATCTTTTTTTTCTTCTTCTTTCTTTTCTTCTTCTTTCTTTTCATCATCTTTCTTTTCTTCATCTTTCTTTTCTTCTTCATCAGGAGGTAATTCCAAAGTAGGTTCATCCTTATATAATTCTCTAGTAGGATCAGCAACTTCAGGATTAGTAGTCCAAGTAACAATGAAAGCAGGTGGAGCTCCTTCTTCTTCTGCAACATCACCTTCACCTTCTTTAGGACTTTGTTTGAAATTCCCTTTAACAACATTTCCATTAATGAAATGCCAAACACCCTCTCCTTGAGGATAATTATTTACAAAAGGACCTTCAAAATAAGTTCCATTTGGAAAAATCCATTTTCCATGATTTATTTTCCCATTTTCCCAATTACCAGCAATTTTCATTTTTGTATCATTAAAAATAAATTCTCCATAACCATGTTTAACTCCATATTTCCAAGAACCAGAATATACATTTCCACTTTTTTTATATTTAAAAACTCCTTCACCATGTCTTTTCCCATTTTCAAATCTTCCAAAATATTCTCCAATAGCTCCATAAATCATTGTTCCAATACCATGTTTCTTATTTACTAACCATTCACCTTGATATTGATTATTAGGAATATTTGCAGTTTCTTCTCCTCCTTCTTCTTTATGATATGTGTATGTACCATTTCCTTCACGTAAACCGTCTTTAAAATCTCCTGAGTATGTATCATTGTTAGCATATTTTACATCTGCACGACCTGTGTAATTTCTACTGTTGTGCTCTTGTATTTTTTGACCGTCTTCTAAATATTTTAATATTGTATATGCTTTTTCATCTGGATTTTCTTCGTCTCCCATTTTTTTTTTTTGTTTATATTAAGTTATATTTTTTATTATATTAAATTTAAGCTTTATTTATTTTTTTTTTTTTTGAGAATTTTGATTTTTTTTTTATTTTTATCAGAATTAGTGTTTTTTTCTACTTTTATTTTTATTAAAAAAGTTAATTTTTTTATTTTTTTATATAGATTAATATGGAAAAAGAAACATTCTTTTCAATTTTAGAAGAAATGTGTTCTTATAATGTTGAAAATTATTTCAAAGAAAAGAAATGGTATAATGAATGTTTGGCTAGTCAAATAAATATAGATCAATCACAACAACAAAATGAGAATCATTCAAGAGAAAGGATAGTAAATAAATTAGATGAATATCATCAAAGGAAATTAAAGTTTTTTGAAAAGACTTTTAAATCTTTTGAAGAAAAAGAAAAAACATTTCCAAATCTTTTAATGGTTCCAAATCATCCTGCAGAAGAATATGCTTATATTCCTAATATAGAATGGAATAATTATGATTTTATTTCTCAATCTGATGGAATTAAAAAATTTTATGAAATTATAGTTAATAAAAATTTAGAAGAAGTTTTTTATCAACCTAAAAACATAGAATTTAATCAACATTGTTTACAATATATTAAAAATAAATTAGATAGTAACAATTCATTGAATGATGAATTAATTAAAGCTTTAGATTCTTATTTTATTTTAAATATTTATCAAGGAAATTATTCAAATTTAATTTCATTATACGATGAATATTATATAAATAAAAAGAATAATACTTTAATTGAATATATAGATAAACATTCAAATCAAATTGAAAAAGTATTAAAAGAAACAATAGAAAAATTATGTGTAAGTGATAATAATTATGAAATTTATCCAATAATGAGAAATTGGTCAATTACTGATGTTTATAATATAAGTAAAAATTTATTATTCACAAGTTCAAAAAGTAATGATGTTATGACTCAAACTGCAATTGCTACTGATTCAAAATATTTATATATTTTATTATTTGGAATTTGTGGTGGATTATATAAAATTGGAACTGGAAAAAATGGGACAATCAAAGGAAAAGTTTATAATCAAAATTTATCTTTAAATTGTAATGAAGGAAATCCAATGTTAGTTTATGTAAAATCTACAAATAAATTATATTTAAAAACTAATCAAAGTCATTTTGGAAAAATTAAAATTATAAATACTGAAAATTTAACTATTGAATCTATAAAATTATTAAATTTTCCCCAAAATGTAAAAACTATGAATATATATGAAAAAAATATGAATTATATTTTATTAAGTGATGAATATAATTTATATGCTTTAGCTCTTGAATCAGAAGGAGATAAAAGTGATAAGAAAAAAATATTAAATTATAAGAAAAGAAAAGAAAGAAATGATTTCTTTTTAGTTAATTTAGTTTTATTTAAATTTCCATTAACTTCAGAATACATTCAAAATAGTAGAACAGAAAAAGACGCTTTAATAGATGAATTATATGAATCATTTAGTTTTCTTTTCCCAAAAATAAAATGTAAAAAAGCTTTAGAAAAAAAGAATTATAATATAGAAAAAGCAGCAAATTATTTAATAAAGTCATTTAATAAAGAAAAAGAAACAAAAATTACAACAAAGAAAGAAAATTTAGAAGAAATTGATTATTCAGAAAAAATAATATTATATGGTTCAAAAGTAGAAATGGCTCCTGGTTTAAATGGATTTTATGAAATAACAATGATACCTAATTTAAAGAGTGATTTTGATCCAACAAAATTTGATTTTTTAAAATGGGTTTTAATTAATAATAAATTATACGGTTATAAATTAAAAGAAGGAGGTTGTTTTGTTTTTTCTACTAATAAAAATGATGAAAAAGAATTTACTGTTGAAATCCAAGCTTTTAAATATTATTATTATCAAAATTTAAAAAAAAATAAAAATGAATTAAGAGGAGTTGAAGATGAATTTTTTAATCAATTTAAAGATTTAATAGACTCAAAGAGAAATTTAGATATGAATTTAAATATGAATGAGCCTTATAAACCTAATAATAATGAAATTAAAAATATAGAAAATCCAAATAATCATAATGAAGATAATAGAATTAATTTTAATGTTTTTTCTCCTTTTATTGAAGAAAATCCAGATTCAAATTCTACATTTAAAAATTTTATAAATCCATTTTTTGTAAAACCTTTTCAAACTCAAGAAAAAAAAGACTCAAAAAATTCTCAAGAAAATGAAATTAAATCAGAATTAAAAACTGAAATTTTTAAAGGAACTTTACTGAAAAAATTACATTGTTTATCTTCTAACACTATTCAAAATTTAGATGAATGTTTTTGTTATGATAAAGATAATTCTTGTTATTATCTTCTTGGTATTTCTATTTTATCTATTTCTATTATTGAATCTTCTACTTTTGAAAATGTTTTTAGAAGTGAAAAACAATTAATTGAAAAAATTTATGGTTTAACTTTTGATAATTTAATTAAGGATAATAAATTAATTTTAAAATTAAATGAAATTTCTTTATTTTTAAATTGCTATAAATGGGATTTACCATGGTATTATAATAATTGGAATTATTTCTTTTCTCAATTAAGCTTAAATAATTATATTAATGAAGAAAAAGTGAAATATACTTCAAATGAATATCCTCATAAGTTATTTAAAAAAAAGAGAGAAACTAAAAATTATGAAGAATTAGAAAATAAAGTTGATTTATCTGCTAAAGAAAATGAGAAAAATGTTCTTTCTAAAATAAGTGAAATTATTAAAAGTAATATTTATATTAAATTTGAAAATACTAATCCTCCTTCAAGTAAAAAAGGGAAATCTAAATCTTTATCTTATTTACTTCAAAAAAATAATTCTTTCTTTAATTGGTCTACTAGAACTGAAAAAATAGAAATTAAAGATTCACCAATTATGAATAATATTTATGATAAGTTATCTAAAGAAATTGCTGTTAATTTAGAAAATTATAGAACTTTTTATGGAAGTTTTAATCAAGATGATTTTCAAAATGAATATAATAAAATCTCTAAATTATTTAATGAGAATAATCTACTTTTATATTTTATTAATGTTTATTATTTTTTAAGAAATATTCAGTTTTGTAATTATGAAAAGACTGAAATTATTAGAAAAGATATAAGAGAAAATATTATCAAATTATTAAAAGAAAATAAAGATGAAGAACTAAACAATCTTATATGTAAAGTAATATCAAATAATTATAAGTTTCTATTTAATAATTTAAATAATCAAAAAGAATTATTTAGTGCTTTATATGATATTAAGAAAATTGATTTTATTTATTCTTTATTAAATCTTGAGAATTATATTAAGAATAAATTGATTGATTCATTTGATAAAATTAATAATTATAAATCTTTTATTTTAACTAAAAAAAGTGATAAACAAAAAAAAGATTCAAAATCATTGACAATTACTTCATTAATATCTCATAATAATAATAAATATTTTTATATTCCTTTCTTTAAAATATTACTTGAAGAAGATATAAACAATGATAATATAATTACAATAATAGAAAAAGAAATATATAATAAAAATATTATATTTACTACTTTATTTACTCAAATGTATGCAACTGCAATTTTCAGTTATGATATGAAAGAATCATTATTTGATAATTTATATCAAAAATTATTTAATATAATTAATAAATTAATAGAAACAAATAATAGTGAATCAATAATTGAAAATTCAATTTTAAATTTATGTCATTTATTAAGTTACTTTTTAGATTATTTCAATGAAAGAATTCCATTTATAAAATTAATAAATTTCTTAAAATCAAATTTTGAAATATTTGATAAATTATGTATAATTCTAAAAGAAAAATTACCTGATTTAGATAAAAACCTTCAACTTTTAGCATTAAAAGGAAAAGTATTTGAAACATTAATAGATAGATCAGATGTATCATTTTCAAACAATGTAAAATTTCCTCAAAATAATGTAAGCATAGTAGAAATAGAAACATCGAATAATAATTTAGGAAATTATTATTCTTTAAATAAAGATATTTTAATATATACAGAATTACAACATTCAGGAAAAAATGTTTCAACACAGCATTTAGCAGGAAATAATTGTAAAGATTTTGGAACATGTTTTATATATAAAATATCAGGTAATAATGATAAAAAGAAATTTTTCCTTTTAGGAAATGAAATAACAATTTCAACAACAAATGCTTATTCATTAAATAGAAGTGATAATTCTGGAGAATTAAAATATATTTCTACTTTAATTCCAGAATTAAAAAGTAAAGAAATTATATTACAAACTAGAAGTAAACAGCAAGTTGTTGATAAAACTATTATGATTGCTGCTACTAAAGTTATTATTTATGTTTTTCCTTTTACTGGATTATTATATGGTAAAGGTAATTTTATTATTGATGAACCTCTCTTACAAAATATTTTCAACACTTTAGATGATTTTGATTATATTAATTGTATTATTCTAAGAAAAATGATTAATGGAGTTACTCTTCCTAATACTTCTGAATATCAAAATTTCCTTAATTTTGAAAATTTAAATATTTTAAAAAGATTCCAAGAATTAATCCCTAATTATACTTTCAATAAATTTTATTCTACTTCTAATTTACAACATAATATCAATTCCTTATTTAATCATAATCTCGAATCAAATCCTTTTAAATTTGTTTTAAGATTATTAGATAAAAACAATTTTAAATGTGAAGAAATTGAAGAAACTAAATCTTATGTTATTAATAATTTAAAAGGAATTGATAAGCTTGCAATGTTTAATCAAAATCTTTGGAATTTTTTAAAAAATATTTTATATATTTATACTAATGGAAATAAAGATTTAATAATTTCATTTTTAAATCAAATAGCAATAGATATAAAAAGAGAAAAAGTGACTTTTGATTTAATAAAAAATTATGTTGAAGATTGCAATGAAATAATAAAAAAAAATGATAAAAAAGATTCTTCAGAAGAAAAAAATGAATCAAATATATATGACTTAGTTCAAAATGCAATTTCAAAAGATTTAAAAACTCAATTTTTTTCAAATGAAAATGCATTAAATGAAGTATGTGAAGTTAATGGATTAAATCATGTTTCAGAATCACTTGATAATACTTTAAAAATTTTTACTAATTTCATTTATGGAAAAGTAGATGGAATAATTCATTATTCAGAATTAAAGTTATATAGACAATTAACAGATGGAGAAATAGAAAATCAAGTAAGAAATATTTCTCCTTATGTTTCTATTCCTTTGAATTCAATTAATAAAATTTTATTCTTATATTTATTTAATATTCAATATTCAAAAGAAAATGAATCACAATTTAAACAATTTTTCTTTGATAAAAGCGTTAATCTTGATTTGATAATAACTGAAATATTTATTAAATATAAAATGATTGCTTTAAAACAAATTGGAATTGATTCTTTTTATAATTTTTATTATATAAATAATGATGATAAACATTCTAACTTTTATAATAAATTGTTTATTAATTCTTATGGAATGTTTAGTTCTAAATTTGAATGGGGAATTGATAATAAAAAAAATGTATTTAATAATAAAAATATTGAATTTATAGGAACAACAAAGGCTAATATATTTAAATCAATTTTAGAAAGTAAGAAAATTGGGAAAAATGAAATTTTAGATATTCAAAAATTAATAGTAATTATAAATGATTTAACGAAATTAATTCCTTTTATTGAAAATAATACAAGAAAAAATATTTCTAATATTATTTTAAATTGCTTAAATGAAATTTTTGAAAATAAGAAATATTACTTTCAAAGACAAGAATTTGAAGAACTTTTAGTATTATTAAAAAATATTATTCATTTACTTAATAAATATGATAATTCATTATCTTCAAAATTAATAAAATTACTTTCAAAAGTTTTAGAAAATTTATTTAAAAATGAAAAAGATCAAGAAAATACTCTTTTAATATTAAAAGCAATTCAAAACTTTGTTTCATCAATTGAAAAAGAAACTGAAACAAATTCAACAGAATCAGAACAATTTATAGATATTATATTTGAAATATTAACTAAAGAAAGTTCAAAAGAAATATTAAACTCTCTTTGTTCAATTGTAAATATATTATTCTCAAAGTTGGTTAAGCAAAATAAATTTATTTCAACATCAAATTTTTCAAAATTATATAAAAAAATAGGTTCTTTAATTTTATTAACAGAAAAAAACAATGAAGAACAATTAAATGATAAATATAAATTAATTTTTAATCCAACAAGTAATGAATTAGATTATGGATTTTTAGTAAATGTATTATATTATTTTGAAGAACAATATCCAACATCACTTTCAGATTATATTCATAATGAAGAATTTAGAAATAAAATTTTTTCAATGAAATATGAAGAAATAAAAAAATATAATATATCAAATAAAAATGATTTAAATGGAGAAAATCCTTTTATTTCAATTGAAATGAAAATTCCACAAAAAGATGATAAGAAAGATGATAAAAAACAACCTTTATCAATTAAAGATTTATTACCAATTTATTCAATATCAACTTTAGTAAAAAATTCATCATCAACTGTAATAAATCCTGCAACAAATAGATTAAGAAATAAAAATAAGAAAACAACAAAATTAATTGAAAATACAATGAAATATTTAGAAGAACAGTTAAGTGATTTAGAAAAATTAGATAAAATAAAATCTTCAGGAAATTCTAATATAGATATTGAAAAATATAAAAATACAATTATAAATATATTTCATGGTAAAAGATTAATTCATCATTTATTATTAGCAGAACAAATAGGTGATATTGCTTGTATCAGAGGATTTTCAATAATTGGTCCTTCTTTTACAATTCAACAAGCTAAATATTTTAGTAAGTTAGTTCATTTATGTTTAAATTATCAAATTAAATCTCCTCCTAAAAATCCTAAAGATAATACTCCTTTTTATTCATATTCTGATATTTTCCCTCCACTTCCGAAATTAGAAGAATTAATTGAAGGTTATACTAATGTTTTAAAAGAAACTATTTTAGCTTTTGCAAATGTTACTATTGTTAAACAAAGTTTATTTAATCAAATTTTAGAATCTAATATTGAAAAAATTGATTTATCTAAAATTGTTTTTTCAATTGATAATGAAATTAGTGGTGAAAAAATTGGAATGGTAATTGAATTTATTTCGACATTAATTAATGATATTATTAGTAAAAATGAAAAATATTATGAAAAAATAAGTGAAGATTTATTAAGTGCATTAAAGGAAAATGATATATCTAAATTAATTGGTGTTTTATATATTGTTTCAGGAGAATTTGCTTTTTTGAGAATGGGAAAAACAGTATTATATAATGGAAAAAAAGCAATGGTTGTTAATCCAACAATGACAAAAATTAATGATTGTAAGATTAATATTTTAAATGAAGATACTGATGAATCCGATAATTCTAAAAAATTAAAAGTTAATAAAGAAGATTTAATTATATATAATGAAGTAAATAAGAAAATAATTTCTCAATTAGATATTAATAAAATTGCAGAAAATTTAATACAATATATTTCAAATAATAAGAATAAAATTATTATTCTACTCCTTCTTAAAATATTATATCAATCGGAAAATATATCAAAACTAAATTCAGAAAATAAAAATTCTTTAATTAAAATATTATTCAATGAAACATCCTTAATTCAAACATCAAGTGTAAATAAAAGTGAATCATTATTTATTCATTCATTATTTGATCTCTTAGATAAACAAAACATAAATTTCAATAATGATATTTTTATCCCAAGATATAATACAAATTATCCAAAACAAATAATCAAAAAAACCGAAACTTTAAACCAAGTTCTCCCAGAAAGTGAATATTTATCATCATTACCTAAAGTATCATTTACAAAGTGCTTAGCATGCTTATCAAATGCAATAAAATTTGATAAAATAGTAGTAGATGCAATAATAAATGCATATAAAAATGATAAATATCCTGATGCTGTTGCAATGTCAACTTCTCAAATAAGATCTCATATTTTGAATGGAAACTTAAAATCTGCTTATACTGATTTAGGAGTCGTCTTTGGAGGAGCTCCTGTTGCTAAGTCTATTTTTACTGAAGAATATGAACCTTATCAAATTACTAAGGAAAAATGCATTATTGGTAAATTATTTTTATGTTCTGATAAAAAATTACAATATAAGAAACCGGTTATTATCTTATTATGTGATTTTATTAATAAAATATTATTAGTTAAAAGTCTTGATGAAAAAGTCGAAGTATTTTGGACTTCATGTGAGAATTTATCTTTTTTAGAATGGCATTTCCCTGCAAATTCTTATTCTTATAAATCAATTGTGAAAAAATATGAAGAACAATTAAATGCTTTGAGAAGTGTTTATGCTAATAAAATTCTTATTAAATTATATGATGAAATAAATAATATTGAAAATGATAATATATTAAATTATGCTCTTTTATTGAATTGGGATGAAAATTGTAAAGATAATTACCATAGTCTAAGTAATCATAATGAAAGTTCAAATTTATCTTTAAAAAATAATAAATTAAAAAATAATCCAATTTTAAAAGAATGGACTTTAAATAAATGGAGTGAATTAGAGAAAGATTTGAAAATATTTAATATGGAATTATTTGAAAATATAAAATATAATAATGGTTCACTTCTTCCAATTCATGAATTTTGTTTAGGAAAAGAAGAAGATTATAATAAATATAGTAGTATTATTATATCATTTGATACAAGTGCATTTTTAGGTCCTCAAGCAACATTAAGATTTTATTCTGATGAAGAGGGGACTAATTTATTATATGAAGTTCAATCTATTAAAAAAGAAAAATATGATTTACAATATATAATTTTAAATAGAAGTAAAGTTTATATTGAATATGTTCCTGGAACTACTATATTTTATTCAAGTGAATGGTTTATGCATTCTAGAGATTCTTCTTTAATTTGTTCTGTAACTTTTATTCCGAATTATTTTAAAACTTTAACTTTTTTAACTGGAATTTATGGATGTGAAAAAGATAATCTTCCTTCTTTTATTTCTATAATATTAAGTAATTTAATTATTGATAATTTCCCTGTTGTTTTACAAATGAAGATTATGAAAGCTTTAAATGAAATATTTAATAGTATTGATAAAGAAAAAACTAAAGTATTGTTTAATAATTGTAAAACAATAGATGAAAAATTGAGTAAACTTGGAATTAAAAAAGAAATTCTTCAAAGATTTACTAAAACTTTTAGTGAGAAATTTGGACAAGAAAAAGAAAAAAATTTTGCATCACCTTATATCATAGAATTATCTGATTGTATATTAAATATATTTAATTCACTGAATGAACAATATGAAAATATAGTATCATATTTAAGTAAAGAACATCAAATTATGCTTAAACTATATCAAATATTAAATGATATTCACAACGGTCAAGAAATAGATAAAAATATTCAAGATGAAATAACAAGTAATATAAATCAATTCTTAGATACTCAAAACAATAGAATTTTAATATTAAAAGGAAATATAAAAGATATGTTTTTAAAAATAAATGAATTAGGTGGAATTGTAAGAAGAAAAGAAGATATTATTCAAATGAATAATATGACTTATATATTAATAGATTATTTTGATATAAATAAATTAAATAAAAAGGATTCTTCAAAAGAAGAGAAAAAAGAACCTGAAGAAGAACAATTATGGGAATGTTCTCAATGTCATGAATTTAATGATAAAGATAATACTTCTTGTGTTTTTTGTGATGCACCAAAAAAACCTGTAATAAGATCTAAACCTATTAAAATTGAAGAGAATAATAAAGAAGATAATACTCTTGAAGAAAATTTAAATTATGATGAATGTATGAATAAATTAAAGGATAAAATTAAAAATTTAAATATTGAAGTTATTGAAAATAATAATAAGAATGTATTTGATTTTTTAATTTCAAGATTTAAAAGCTTTAAAAAGGATTATATTGAAGATAAAAAATCAAAAATAGGAAAATATATAAATGATAAAGAACAAAAAAAAATAATAAATGATATATTATCATCTCAATCATCAATTACAATGGAAAAGTTAATAAAATTACAAAATAATGGAATAGACTTATATTTAGATGTAGCATCTTTAAAAAAATACAAAATATTAAAAAATGAAATATTATTTGTTTCAAAATATATTTATTCTAATAATTCAAATATATCTCCATTTTCTGATAGAGTAAATTTTGATAATATATCATTAGCCCAATATAGATTTTATGTATTAATATTATCAAAAATAAATAATTTCTTATTATTAAGTCTTCCTTTAATAAATCCACCAATGACAAATAATAATAATAATAATATTCATAATGAATCATCTTCTTTATCAACATTATTAACAAAAATGAGAGGAATAACATCACCAAAAATAAAAAACAATTTACTTCAAAAAATAATTGACTCAAGTGAATATGATGAAGAATTAATCCAAATACCAATATTTAAAGTAGATAGAATATCTAATATGAAGAATGAAAAAGACAATTCATCACCAAAGAAAACAGTATTAAAAGGAATAAGAAGAAAAGGAAAAGAATTATTAAGTAATTTCCCTCAATTAAATTCAGCTTTAGGTACATTATTATCTAAAAAACCTTTTAAAAAAGAAGCAGAATTTACTCAAGTATATTATCAATATAGTAAATATGATCCTGCATCTTTTAGAAGTAAAAGAATTGATAGAGATCATAATGCTTTTAAAATAGAATATATTAATGAACTTGTTCAAGGTTTAAGTGGTCCATATAGACAATTCTTCAGTGATATTACTATTGAATTACAAAGTGGAGAAAAAGTTAATTTACTTATTCCTACTCAAAATAATATTAATAATAAAGGCGAATTTAAAGATAAATTCACTATTAATCCTAAAAACGAAGATTTTCCACAATTTGAATTTTTAGGTGTTTTAATGGGAGTTTGTATTAGAACTGGAGTTTATTTACCTTTAGATTTATGTTCTTTAGTTTGGAAAAAATTAATAAATGAAAAAATTACTTTAGATGATATTAAACAATTTGATGAAGGATTATATCAAATGAGTGAATTATTATCTAATCCAAAAGCAGATAAAGAATTATTGAAAAATACTTTTGATGGAATTACAAATATTAATTTAAGTGATGGTTCCGAGAAAAAATTACAAGGTAAATATGATAATATTATAGAATCTTTTGAACAAAGAAAACAATTATTAAAGGAAATAAATAATATAAGATTAAATGAATGTATCAAACAAATACATTCAATTAGAAAAGGATTAAGTAAAATGATTCCTTCATCATTACTTCACTTCTTTACTTGGGAAGAAGTAGAAAAATTAGTTTGTGGTAAAAAAACAGTAGATATAGAACTTTTAAAGAAAAACACAGTTATTGCTCCAGAATTACAAAAAAAAGATTATTTAGTTAAATGGTTATGGGAAATAGTAAATGAATTTTCAGATGAAAATAAAATTAATTTTGTTAAGTTTTGTTACGCTCAAGAAAGACTTCCTCCAACTCAAGAAGAATATACTAAAAGACAAATACAATTTACTATAAAATTTAATTCTCATTCTAAAAAAGATTTATTACCAAGAGCTGATACTTGTTTTTTCTTTTTAATTCTTCCAGATTATACTAATAAAGATATTATGAAAAAAATGATTAGTATTGCAATAACAATGGATAATATTGGAATGAATGGAGATAAAATTGATCCTAATATTAATAGTGGAAATATAGATAATGGTCCTGTGTTTGAAGTTATTAGAGGAGTTCCTAGAAAATTTGGTTTTGGATTTGAAATAAATGATGATGATTATTAATATCTTTTTTTAAATAATAAGTTTAAGAATTTTTTGTTTTATTTCATTTATTTTTAAATTCTATTAAATTTAATTAAATGAATGATAATAATTATGAAAATGAAGACTTTATTATTAACAAAGGTTGTTATGATGAAATTAAAGATTTAGTTAATTGTCCTAGTTGTAATAAAATTATTAGTAAGCCTGTGCAATGTAGTGTACGTGAAAATAATTTTTGTG